>Ga0268357_101248_pt1 | contig 19068 bp, 16 predicted proteins | sample BioMet10_FD_192466 | JGI IMG/M metagenome (GOLD analysis project Ga0268357, IMG submission 192466) | Sewage microbial communities from Oakland, California, United States - Biofuel 10 (Illumina Assembly) | ecosystem: Engineered > Wastewater > Sewage > Unclassified | place: USA: California... | reverse complement strand
TCACCTTTTTTGAATTTAAATAATGAAAACCAGGGATTAAAGAATAAATAGAATTTTTCAACCCTCGTTTTGAATATTTTTGATGTTATAAAGTGTCCGAATTCATGAAAAATAACAAGGATGGACAGGCTGAGTAACAGTTGAATAATCTTGATAAATATAGTCATTTTAATTTTATTAAATTACAAAATTTTGTTTGCCATTAGCCGGACTTCCCGGTCGGTTTGTAAATAGTCGGCAAAAGTAGGTTTTTTAATGAAATAAGCCGAAGTCATGCACTTTTCTATTATTTCCGGCATTTGCAGAAATCCGATTTTGTCGTGTAAAAAAGCATTCACCACCACTTCGTTGGCTGCGTTAAGAATACAAGGCATGTTACCGCCTTGTTTTAAAGCTTCATAAGCAAGCGACAAATTCCTGAAGTTTTCGGTGTCCGGTTTTTCAAAAGTAAGCTCCGGAAAATCAACAAAGTTAAAACGTGGAAAATCAGATTTTAAACGGTAAGGGTATGAAAGAGCGTACATAATAGGCAATTTCATATCGGGTAATCCCATTTGTGCTTTTAATGCACCATCTTCAAACTGAATCAACGAATGGATAATAGATTGAGGGTGGACGATGATATCAATTTGTTCGGGTTTCAAGCCAAACAACCACCGGGCTTCAATCACTTCCAGTCCTTTATTCATAAGGCTTGCCGAATCAATGGTAACTTTGCAGCCCATTTTCCAGTTGGGATGTTTTAACGCGGCTTCTTTTTGAACGTTCGACAAAAATTCCCGGTTTTTCCCACGAAAAGGACCACCGGAAGCGGTAAGATAAATCTTTTCGACCGGATTCTGATATTCGCCGGCAAGGCATTGAAAAATAGCGGAATGTTCGGAATCTACCGGATAGATATTGACTCCTTTTTCTTTAGCTAATTGTGTAACAAGCTCGCCTGCTACAACTAAGGTTTCTTTGTTGGCGATGGCAACCGTTTTTCCGGCTTCAATGGCTTTAAGCGTGGGCTTCAGCCCGGCAAATCCTACTAAAGCCACTAAAACCAAATCAATAGAATTGTTTTCGACAATTTGCCAAAGCGAATCTTCTCCGGCATACACTTTAATATCTAAAGGATCGAGTGCATCGAAAACTGTAGAATATAGTTTATCATCACCAATAACTACGGAATCGGGTTTAAACTCCGTAGCCTGACGAATAAGCAGGTCGGCATTTTTGCGGGCGGTGAGTACTTCCACCGTAAAATCGTCGGGATGCAGGCGTATTACTTCCAGCGCCTGAGTTCCGATTGAACCGGTAGAACCTAATATAGCAATGCGTTTTTTCAAAATGAGATGTATTCTTTAGGATTGATAGGGTTGCCATTATACCATAATTCGAAATGGAGGTGAGGACCCGAAGATAATTCTCCGGTTTCGCCTACAATGGCAATCGGTTCGCCGGCTTTTACGAAGGTTCCTTGTTTTTTAAGCAGCACTGAATTATGTTTATATACAGAAATAATATTTCCCTGATGTTGAATAGCGATTACCCAGCCTGTTTCAACTGTCCAGTTGGCAAAGATAACTGTACCGCTGAGCGTGGCTTCGATGGCTTCATTTTTTTGTGAAACAATGTCAACGCCATAGTGATTGATGCGAGGATTAAATTCGTTGGTTATCATCCCTTTTAAAGGACAGTAAAAATTCTGGCCGCTTATGCTTAACGATGGCGTATTATTGCCGGTGGTGAAGCTTGGGGAGAGACTGTATTTATTCTGACTTTCCACTTCTTCCCTCAACAACGAATCTTCTTTTGATTTTTTATCCTTGATGTTGGCATAATTTTTCGACTTAGCCGAATCTTTAGGCACCGGAATTTTTTCATCAATTTCTTTTCCTTCAATAATATTTTTGATGTTATGGATGTAAAGGTCTTTCTGACGGAAATCCTGTTCAATGGAATCGGCTTTCAGTCCTAAATCATATAGATTCTTCTGAAAATTAACGCTTGCATAACCGGGAATATATTCGCGGAGCGGAGTAAAGGCTATAATATAAGTGGTAAGAAATATCAAAAGAATTGCTATGGCGCCTATGGCAATGAATACGTTGAGCCGGGATAAACGAAATGAAAACTTTTCCTCCAGCGTTTCCTCGTTCAATATGACCAAACGATACTTATCCCTAAGCTTTTGCAACCATTTTTGGGGATTTTTTTCCCTATGTTTTTTACCGGATGCCATTGACTTTAAATATAATAAAATAATAATATTTCTTTAATGATTGTTGTGACATCAGTTTTGGAGAATACTTGTTCTCAATTTTGCAAATATCGTAAATTTTTCCGTGTCCGAACCTTCAATTCTCGATTTAACAAAGTTTAACCCAACTAATTTATTAATTCAGTTTGCTTCTAATGAATAATTTTGGATTAATACTTGAACTGTTTTAATAAAAAAGACTGCTAATTAAAAAAAATAAAATATTTTTGCATAAATTGAGTTAATTGTAATAACCTAAAATCTATATTTTTGATTTCAAACCGGCTTTATAAAATCCTGACCTTAGCTTCGATTGGATTAGCTATCATTTTTGTTTATTCCTGCTCGACAAAGAAAAATACCTTTACGCGCAGGGTATATCATAATCTTACCGCTCATTTTAATGTATATTGGAACGGCGAACAAAGTTTAAAAGAAGGCGTTGCAACACTTGGCAAAACGGCCAAGGATAATTATAGTAAAATACTGCCCGTGTTTAACTATGGAACAAAAGAGAACGCTACAGCCATCAATCCGGCCATGGACAGGGCTATTGAAAAGGCAACGCTTACCATAAACCACCATTCCATGCTTTTTAACAGAAAAGAGTATGTGAGATGGATAGACGACGCTTATTTCCTTATGGCAAGGGCACGTTTCTATAAACAGGATTACAGCATGGCACGCCGTACTTTTGATTTTGTAATTAAGAATTATCCGCAAAGCAATGTCAGGTGGGATGCTACTTTATGGATGGCAAGGACGAATATTCAGATGAAGGAGTGGGAAAAAGCAAGCGCTTTTCTCGAATCTATTCAGAGCAAAATGGATAAAGAATCTATTCCATTAAATGTACAGAAACTTTTTCCTCTTATTTATGCCGAGTATTACCTTAACCAGCAAAAACTGAAGGATGCAATTCCTTTTCTTAGCCGTGGAATAGAACTTAATACCAACCATCAGTTAGTTACAAGGCTTAAATTTATTCTTGCCCAGGTTTATCAGCAAACAGGAAGTGAAAAGAGTGCATCTCAGCTGTATGCCCAGGTTATTAAGAGGAATCCTTCCTACGAAATGGCTTTCAATGCCAAAATCAATCTTGCAAAAACGTTTGATAAAAGTTCGGGCGACAGCCGGTCGTTGATGAAGGAATTGAAAAAGATGCTGAAGGATCCCAAAAATAAAGATTTCCGCGACCAGATTTATTACGCTCTTTCCGAAATTGCCTTAAAAGATAAAAACGATACGCTGAACATCCATTATCTGAAACTTTCGGTTAGTTCGAGTACTACCAATACTTATCAAAAAGCAACGTCGGCATTACAGTTAGCCGATACTTATTTTGCCAAACCCGATTATCAGTCGTCTCAGATTTATTATGATACCTGTATGCAGGTTCTTCCAACCGACTTTCCCAATTATAAACTCATTGAAAGCAAAGCGAATGTTTTAACTAATCTCATTGAAAATCTCAAAGTTGTACAGCTACAGGATAGCTTGCAACGTCTGGCTAAAATGTCGGAAATGGATCGCGGGCTTATTGTCAGCAAGATTATTCAAAATGTAATTAAGGAAGAAGAACGGAAACAGGAAGAAGAAAAACTCAGGGCTTCTATGCCAACGTTAGGACAATTGCAGGGCGAACAGGGCTCTACTACAAAAACAGGAAGCTGGTATTTTTATAACCCACAGGCCATAAGTTTAGGATTTAGCGAATTTATTAAAAAATGGGGAAGACGTACGCTTGAAGACAATTGGCGATTGAGCAATAAACGGATGGTGATTGCCGAGAATAAACCGGTTGATACTACTTCAACTGATAGCACACTTGCCAAATCGGATAGTGCAAAAGTTATCTCCACCGATCCTAAAAACCCGAAAACATATTTACAGAATATCCCGCTTACACCCGAACAAATTGCCGCTTCGGATGCTAAGATTGCCGATGCTATGTATAATCTCGGTTTCATTTATTTGGATGGTTTAATGGATACCACCAAGTCGATTCAAACTTTTGAAAACTATCTTCAACGCTTTTCCAATCACAAAGAACGGCTAAAAGTATATTACCAGCTTTACAAAATTTATACGGTTACTAAAAACAATGCTAAAGCGGATGAGTACAAAAATCAGATATTAACCGGATATCCCGATAGCGATTATGCTAAACTTATTACCGATCCCGATTATTATCTGGAACTGATGGCCGTTAAAGAACGGGCCGATGCCCGCTATGCCGAAGCATTTGGCGAATTTAAAATGGGACATTATAACCTGGCAATAATCTATTGCAACGATGCCATACAAACGTTGCTTGATAAGAAACTAACCCCGAAATTTGAGATGCTAAAGGCTTTGGCCATAGGAAAAACACAAAATACGGATTCATTGGTTGTCGCTTTACGATACATCACGGCTAAATATCCCGACAGCGAGGTTTTTCCTTTTGCCAAAAACATGCTCGATCATTATGCAAAGCCAGTGGCTGCGGTGGCGCCCGAACAGGCAAAACAGCAGGCGGCGGCAGCTCAAACCGAGAAAATGGCCGAATCGCTGTATGCGTTTAAACCCGAAACCGGTCATTTTTATATATTGCTAATCAATTCGGCCAATGTCAATTTAAATGTTACCAAAACCAAGATATCCGATTATAACAGTAAATACAACAGTCTCGATAATCTGATTATTAATAGCGTGATCCTGGATAATAACTGGCAGATGATTTCGGTAAGTAATTTTGCCGATATGAAAAAGACGCTGGATTATTATAACGGAATCCGGATTAACGATTACGTCTTTTCGAAAATGCAGCCCGACGATTTTCGTCAATTTATCATATCGTCCGATAACTATCCGATATTTTATAAGAACAAAGACATCGAAACCTACTTGAAATTTTTTAATAAATATTATATCAAAAATCAAAAGCAATAAGGTTTTAGCAAGTTGTTGGCTAATTTTTAGCAAGGGTTGGCAAATTTTATTTTTTTTGTGTTGCAGTTAATTGTTTTTACTATTTTTGTTTTGTTTTAAAAATAAACTGTCATGGCAAAAAATCCACTTCCCGAGCAACCTTCAATCAATCTTATTGGCAGCGGCACCGATATTAAAGGAAACATTAATTCAAACGGCGATATACGTATTGACGGAACGCTTGTTGGTTCTATTATTTCTACCGGCAAGGTAGTTGTTGGGTCCACAGGAAATGTGGATGGCGATATTACCTGCCAGAATGCCGATTTTTCGGGTATTGTAAAGGCAAAGGTCATCGTATCGGAGTTGTTATCGCTAAAAGCAACTTCTGATTTTACAGGTGATGTTATAACCAATAAATTAGCCATAGAGCCGGGCGCTAAATTTTCGGGCAGTTGTCGCATGGAAGAACCGGGACTGGTCTACAGGAGAACCATTGAAGATGAAACCGGACAAACAAGGCAGGAAACTGCTTGATAATTACGCCAGATATTCGAGTATCGCCTTGCAGATGGCTGTTATTATCGGCCTGGGCGTTTTTGGAGGCGTGCAACTCGATAAATGGATGAAAATACCATTCCCCGTATTTACAGTTATTCTGTCGTTAGCTTCGGTAGTGTTGGCTATTTATTACGTAGTAAAAGACCTGATAGGTAAAAAATAATTTCCATAAAAATTAAAACTTAAAATGATATTCGGATGAAGCTATCCTTTCTTCAGTTCCTTCGCAATTTGGCTATTTTTACCATAATTATTGCCCTTGTAGGCTGTGTTGTCGTTTATTTCCTGCCCGATAATTATATCAGTCCGGTAATACCTTATCTTTTCTTATTCTTTTTTGTGGTAACGCTTCTGGTTCATTTTATTTTACTAAAAGCTACCGGAAAGCGGTTTGCCAAATTTGTTCCTTATTTTATGCTTGCCACCACGCTGAAGTTGTTTCTTTATGCGGTAGTGTTGCTCTTGTATACATTTACCCACCGCGCAGATGCCATAAACTTTATCATCTCATTTTTTATACTCTATCTGCTGTTTACAGCCTTTGAAACCATCACCTTGCTGCGAAACGGGAAATGATTACAGATACGGTTGTATTGTAATTAACCATCAAAATGCAGGTTTTTTGGAATTAATAGTTTTTTAAAGTTATCGAAATTTATATTTTTGCAGCCTAATTAATAAATATGGAAATTACAGGAAAAGTTATAAAAACATTGCCTTTGCAGAGTGGCGAAGGAAAAAATGGAATCTGGAAAAAACAGGAATACGTAATAGAAACCGAGGGGCAATACCCTAAAAAAATATGCTTCTCGCTGTGGGGCGACAAAATTGAACAGGCACGGATTGCAGAAGGTGAACAGATTAATCTTTCCTTTGATGTGGAAAGCCGTGAATACAACGGACGCTGGTATACCGAAGTAAAAGCATGGAAAATAACCAAGACCAACGAACAGGCTCCGCCTTCGGATCAATACAACGATATTCCGCCCGAAGATCCAAAAGATGATTTGCCTTTTTAGTTTAAAATCATTTCGAATTTAACAAACAAAATAAGCTGGGATTAAATAGCAGATAATCCTACAATCTTTTTACCATTCTCAATTTTACCTGAGAGCCTTTAAGCCGAAAACCGGGTACATTCTGCCAAGTGCAAATTTACCCCGGTTCTCGGCTATTTTTTTGTGCAATAATAAAAATTGACTTCCTCTTTTTCCTGACTTTGACTCTGGGACACCCTAAAAATTTTTCCAAAAATTTTCCTCAAAGAGCAAAGCAATAGATTTGTGCCTTGCCGTAACCAACATTGTCTTTGACATGATGGTGCCACTGAGTGGCAATCTGACTTTGATAGTAGTTATGGTTTTGGCAATGCTGAGTACTTTATCTACACTCAGGTTTATGTTGTTGGTTTTTAGTATCCGATCCAACTCCTTATATACTTTATAAGCAGCAAAACATATGCATACGTGTGCCTCTATTCTGCGTGGTGTAAAATGAAACATCGGACGCATTTCCAGTGTCCCTTTTGTTACCCTGAAAGCATGCTCTATCACCCACAAACCATTGTATTGATCATTAACTTCTTGTGCAGAAAGCGTCGTATTAGTTATATATCCTTTTAGACCGTCCCATTTTTCATCTTCGTTTATCTTATGTTGATTAATGACAACTTTTACGTTATCCGAAATTTCTAAGAATTTATTGTACCCCCGTTTGTTGATGTTTTCTTTAGTGATATTACCGCTCTTATAGGCTTTCTGAAGACGTTTTACGCCTTTTTCCCTGTTGTATTTGTCTTTCTTTGCCCTGGTTGAAGAATATCCTATAATTAACCGGGCATCTTCCTTTTTTAGTTCGTTAAATTCATTATCACATTTGTCTAAAGATAAAATCCATTGCTTGATTTCTTCAGCCTCGTTTTTTATCCTTGCCCCGATAATGTATTTGTACCCTCCGGATTGCAATAATGATATGTTTGATTTATTCATCAAACCCGAATCGGCAACCACTACAAAGTCATCCAAATTAAAACGTCGAACAAAATCGTCAATGATGGGCAACATCGTTCGCCCTTCGTATTGAGAACCGTTGAAAATAGAGTAAGAAAGCGGATAGCCGCCCTTGCTTACCAATAAACCCAGTACTACTTGTGGCTGGTTGTGCTTTCCGTCTTTAGAAAACCCATTTTCTCTTAGTTCATCACCGTAATCAGACTCAAAATATAGTGTGGTTACATCATAAAACATTAGGCCGATTTTACCACCCAATATTTTCTGTGTGTGTTCTACACTGATTTGCTGTATCCGCTCTTGTTGGGTATTGAATAGCTTATCCAAATAACGATATATCTTGTACAACTGCACGTCTTCATCAAAATATGATTTTAGATAATCTACCGTCGCCGATTTGCTCATCGGTTGGCTTAAACGGGCAACAATCAAATGACGCAATATGTCATCATCTATTTTATCGAAACCAATAATGTGGAATACCTTATCCAAAATCAACTGCGTGCCATTAATCAGGATGTTTTCAATGTTTAACAACAAGTGTTCGGTTACATGTTTTTCTTCAGCTTGTTTAGTTGCTTGTACAAAAATATCAGCCTGCCCTGTTATTGCAGAAATCCATTTTTCTCCCTGAATAGTGAATAATGCTACTTCAGAAGGTTCGGTAGAACTTCCAATGGTTTTGATCACACGATACTTGCCTGAACTTTTGTCAATAACCTGAACGCTAATTACACCACTTGGGTTCTTTTTCTTACGAATAAACATAGCCCAAATGTAAGGTAATTTTGAGCCGGGACACCCATTTGGGTGTCCCAAAAATTATATATTGCTGATTTCCTATTTTTTACAAAATAATCAAAAATAAAGTGTCAAAGTCAGGAGATGATTTGCCTTTTTAGTTTAAAATCATTTCGAATTTAACAAACAAAATAAGCTGGGATTAAATAGCAGATAATCCTACAATCTTTTTACCATTCTCAATTTTACCTGAGAGCCTTTAAGCCGAAAACCGGGTACATTCTGCCAAGTGCAAATTTACCCCGGTTCTCGGCTATTTTTTTGTGCAATAATAAAAATTGACTTCCTCTTTTTTACGAATACTCGAGAAACCCCTACGAATACTCGAGAAACCCCTACGAATAATAAATCTTGTCGTTAAATTAAAAAACATGTTTTAATTTTGAAAGATATTTTTTAAGGTTGTTTTATACTCATTTTGCAATCAAATTATGATATAATAAGTGGTAATGGTATTTTTAGAATGATTATGATGTAATCTTACGTTAATACATAAAAATGAAGAAATATTGGAATGAAGTCGGACTGATATATAATTTGAGAAAAACAGCATAGGTCTGAGGTCGGACTGATATATAATTTGAGAAAATCAGCGTAGATCCGAGGTCGGACTTATATATAATTTGAGAAAAACAGTGTAGGTCCGAGGTCGGACTGATACATAATTTGAGAAAAACAGCGTAGGTCCGAGGTCGGACTGATATATAATTTGAGAAAAACAGCATAGGTCCGAGGTTGGACTGATATATAATTTGAGAATAACAGCGTAGGTCCGAGGTCGGACTGATACATAATGAGAGAAAAACAGCGCAGGTATGATATCATACCAATGCTTTTATGGATAGAATGAGCATGAGAATCCCGCCGGGTAGGGTTGCAGATGGGAATAATCAGGATGGAAATACCGGCAGGTGAGTGAGGAAGATAAATTTTGAGCGGGACATTTTTTATTTACTTATTTAATAATATTTTAAAAATTATCTATTATGACACCAGATGAAAACATCAATCCTCCGGAAGGGCATGAAGCCCAACCGGATGCAGCCGGCAAAACGTCTACCGGTAACATTCCTAATTCCGATCGGGATTTCGCCGATTTAGCTATTAACGTATCCGTAACCTGGGAGAAGAATCCCATGTTTATCCTGATCTGGCTTTTGCAATCCGAATTTAAAATCAAGGCACAAAATTTTTCCGACCTGGTCTATCAACGAAAAACCACCGGATCGGGACGTAAGTCGCTTACTCAGGATCTTGCTTTGCTTGATAAACAAATTGAGGATCACATTGGCTTTGTAAAACACGACCTGATGGAAAAATACGGTAAGGCGGAAGCCCCTGCTTATTATCCTCAGTTTGGCATCGTACATCGTGGCAAAGAATATTTGATACCTGAAGATCACAACCAGCGCAACGAATCCCTTGGTATGCTTAAAGCAGCGCTGATTACCCATGGACTGGGCGGTAACAAATATGGTTCCGCTTTCTGGAACCCTATCTGCGAACAATACAACAACCTGATGAAGCAAGCCCTGGAAACTGACAGTAACGTCTCTTCCATGGTAGGCAACAAACAACAAATGAAAGCCGAATTAAAAAGAGCGCTTAACGCCCTTATCCTTATCATCAAGGCAAACTACCCCGATACCTATAAAAATGTGTTAAGGGAATGGGGATTTCAGAAAGAGAAATATTAAAATAAAGGTTTCTAAATGAGAAAAACATAACCACAAAGGGCATGGAGAATATACAAAGAAGACGGTATTTGGCCAGCGGAAAAATAAACATTGTGCCTTTTGTTCATTCTTTATACCCTCTGTGGTTAAAAAATAAAATGTTAAATTAAATCAAACTCTTAATTATGAAAAACAAACTTACCATAATGAGTATTATTTGGATCTTTTTCTTAAGTTGCAGCAATAGCAATACAACTTATTCTGATAAGGATCAAAATTCTTATTCTGATGAAAATAGCAACACTCCTTCTGATGATAGTAATATCTTATCGCCAGAAGAATGGCTTCAAAAATACAATGAAGCCTGGGCTGTTTGCAATAAACAAATCCCTGAAGTTGCTGCCAGTTCAGATAATTTTTTAAATCCGGATGAAGATATCAATAATTATACAAAGTTGGTTAACGAGCGCATTCGAAAAGTGGAAGAATTGGTAAAGCAAGAATTTCCGGAACTTTATGAATACACAAATATTCCGGAATACCAATTGAAACTGGAAGAGCAAGGTCAAAATATTTATAATAACATAATACAGAAAAATCAGGCAGAACTTAACCAGCTTAATCAGGAACTTGATCAGCAGGTTGAAAAAAATCAGCGTGAATTAGAACTTGAAAAACAAAGGATGGAACAATTTCTTAAAAATTATCACCCACCACAATATCAACCTTGATTAAAAGTATCTTCCTGATATTAATTTTTAATATGTTTGCAGCATTAAATATTAAAAAAAATAAAAAAAGTAAGAAATGAAATATCCATAAGGATAATGTCTAAACAAATCGAAAATGATATTTTATGGATATTCCATGTGACCAATAAATTAAATAATTAATAACAAATGAAATAATCATGAGCGATAAATGGCACACCAACCGAGGATGAATAAAAAACTATTAACTTTACGTTGTGGAACCGTAAAGATAATATACGATGAAGAAACAAGAAATTACATTCGTTCAGGTTGTAAAAGTTGGCTGTGGTATTGATGTACACAGAGACATCATCGTAGCCACTATACGTAAGAGCAATTATGAGTATGAAACTCGTGAATTTGGCGCTTACACAAGTTCTTTGAAAAGTTTGAGAGATTGGTGCAAAACAGAAGAAGTTACACATGTATGCATGGAAAGTACAGGTGTTTACTGGAAACCAGTTTTTAATGTTTTGGAAGAGGATTTTGAAATAATATTAGTCAATGCTCGCCATGTTAAGAATGTTCCTGGTCACAAGACGGACAAAAAGGATAGTGCATGGTTGAGTAAACTATTATTAAGCGGATTGCTAAAAGGTAGTTTTATACCACCCTGCGACATTAGGGAACTTCGGGATTTAGTTCGTTACAAGAAAAAAGTAGTAGCCCAGGCAGCAAGCGAAAAGAACAGAATTATTAAGATACTGGAAGATGCTAACATAAAACTTTCGAGTGTTTTAAGCAATGTGGATGGAGCTGTTGGTACAAAAATTATCAATAGTTTGATCGAAGGGCAAACCGATGTAGAGGTGTTATTAAAGTTTTATCATGGCAAAATGAAAGTAAGCAAAGCAGAATTCAGGAAGGCACTTGAAGGAAGAATAACCAAACATCACCGTTTTATGCTTCAGTTGCACAAAGATAGTATTGTTGATAAAGAACGCTTAATAGCCCGTATTGAAACAGAAATAGACGAAGCGACCAAAGCCTATCAGGTAGAAATAGATTTGCTACAAACAATACCAGGCGTTGGAAAAGATAGTGCAATCAGTATTATTAGTGAAATTGGAGTAGATATGAGTAAGTTTCCCAATGATAATCATTTAAGCAGTTGGGCGGGAATGAGTCCAGGCAATAATGAAACTGGAGGTAAAAAAAAACAGCAAAAACAATCTATGGAAACAAATATTTACAAAGCACATTAGTAGAATGTGGCTGGGGAGCAACCAGGAAAAAAGATGGCTTTTTAAAGCGAAAATATGAAAGCCTTGTTGGAAGGCGTGGTAAGAAAAAAGCACTTGTAGCCGTAGGGCATAAAATTATTGTTGCATCTTACCATGTTATTAAAGACAAACAGGCATATCAAGAACCAACTTTACATAACAATCCCAAAAGAATGAATAAACAAATTCGAAATTATTTGAATAAGCTTAAAGAATTGGGACTGGAAACTACAATAATAGAATTATTGCAAGAAAAAACAAAAGGTCGTTTTTTTACTGAGTAACTTTTATAGTATCTCGAAAATGAAATTGACTAAGTTCTCTGAAAAAGAGAGCACTCAAGTTTAAGCACCAACCGATGTTACCAATTCCTGACAAAATCAGGATGGAGTACGAACATGAAAATTTATTCTCTTAAACTTGTCTTTTTATTATATTATTGAAATTAAACAAGATAACAAAATTTATACACATGAAAAAAATCTTTACTATTATTATCATGGCAATGGGCATAAGCTTTTCGCTGGTGGCACAAAATTCTTTAAATACTACCCTAATCGGGCATTATGATACACCCAATTATGCTTTTGAAGTAGCCATCAGTGGAAACTATGCCTATGTTGCGGATTTTCAAGCCGGTTTACGGATTATTGATATCAGCAATCCTGCCAGCCCTCATGAAGTAGGGTTTTATGATACACTCGAGTATGCTGAGGGAGTAGCCGTCAATGGAAACTATGCCTATGTAACTGATACTTATGACGGATTCTGTATTATTGATATCAGCAATCCTGTAAGCCCCCAGAAAGTGGGGCTTTATAATACACTGGGGACTGTTTTTGACATAGCCATCAGTGGAAACTATGTCTATATAGCAAATTGGGATGCCGGTTTACGGATTATTGATATCAGCAATCCAGCCATCCCTCAGGAAGTAGGGTTTTATGATACACCTGGGTATGCTTATGGAGTAGCCGTCAGTGAAAACTATGCCTATATAGCGGATGGATATGCCTTACGGATAATTGATATCAGCAATCCTGTTAGTCCTTTTGAAATTGGGTCTTGTGACATACCAGATAATGTACGGGAAATAGCCGTCAACGGAAACTATGCCTATATAGCGCATGGAAATGCTGGATTACGAATTATTGATATCAGCAGTCCTGCCAGCCCTCAGGAAGTAGGGTTTTGTGATACGCCCGAGTATGCTGAGGGAGTAGCCGTCAATGGAAACTATGCCTATATAGCAGATGCAGGTACTGGTTTACGAATTATTGATATCAGCAATCCGGCCAGCCCTCAGGAAGTGGGGTTTTATGATACACCAGCGAATGCTTGTGGAGTATCCGTCAGTGGAAATTATGCCTATATAGCGAATGGCGTTGCCGGTATGTTCATAATACAAAATGATTTATTGGTTGGTTCTTCAATTAATGGAATCATTAGTTATGCAAACACATCAAACACTCCATTAAACGATATAACGGTAGATTTAAAAAACAGTAATGGTGCCATTGTAGCATCCACTGCTACTAACGCTACAGGTGGTTATATTTTTAGCAATGTTGCCAACGGTGATTATGCTCTCCAGGTAACGTCAGCCAAACCTTGGAATGGAGTAACTGCCGGTGATGTATTGCTGTATAAAAAACACATTGTAGGTTTAATTTCTTTAAATGGTATTTATTTTGCTTCCGGCGATGTTAATGGTTCAGGTAGTTTAACCGCTGGCGATGTACTTCTGATTAAAAAACGTATTGCAACTACTATTTCATCGTTTTCAGTTGGCGACTGGCTTTTCAATAACGACACTCTTAGTATCAATGGTTCCAATGTAACCTACAATTTTAATGGTTTGGTTTATGGGGATGCCAATGGTTCGTATATTCCAGCAGAAGTCGATTTATCAGCCGTAAAGGAACAGGGGATAATCAGCATGGAAACGGTAAATGATGTCGAAGGTGAAATAATCGTTCCTGTTCATGTTTTGGATATGCCAAATCTGGGATCGTTCCAGTTTACCATTGCCTACGACCCCGGCAAAATTCAATTCACCGGAGTTGATCATTGGTATGATGGAATAAATGATGTAACCGTTGGTAATACTGCTCCGGGACAACTTACCTTTGTCTGGGCAGCCGATGATCGGGGCATAAACATTGCTGACGGAACATTATGCAATCTCCGGTTTACCACTAAAGCCTCAGGACAATCGACATTATCCTTTGAAAACAATCCGACACTCAAAGAATTCAGCGATTATGAGGGTAACCTGTTTGAACCCAAATACACAAATGGAGTCGTTGGGTCTACCACCGGAATTAGCGAACAAAACCGAACTGACATCAGTGTTTATCCCAATCCCAGCAACGGAATCTTTACCCTTGAATTAAATTCAGTAAAATCGCAGACCTTTGATGTAACGGTTTATAATTCGTTGGGTGTGGCTGTTTATCAGCAATTGAACGTTGCGGCTAATGGTAAATATTCCACAGAAATCGGATCAGGCGATTTGCCGGAAGGTATCTATACATTAACTGTTACCGGAAAGGATACTAATTATATCAAGAAGATTGTGATTAGAAAATAAGTTTTGGTAATCATCATCCCTGACAGGTTTGCAAAACCTGTCTGGAATATTCGTAATTTGAAATAAAGACAATGATATTAAGAAAAACTACTCCAGAGACTTATAAAAGTGTTTTAAGGAAATGGGAATTTATATTAATCAAACGCTCCCCCGGCCCCTCTCTTGGAAAGAAAGAGGAGCATCAAGGAATCAGGATATGTCGAAAAACGAAAAGAACAGCAAATGAAAAGCAAAATAAACGAACGAAACCCTCCATCTTCCACCGTCTTACCCCTCTCTTTTCAAGAGAGGGGCAGGGGTAAGTTGGTTGAAAGCAGGGATGAGTTGGCTGATGAGCTTGACCAAATAACATAAAATACAATGCCCTTTGTGCCTCCTTAGTGCACTTAGTGGTTAAAAAAATAAACACAACAAAACATTAAAAAATGAGTGATTATACATCCTGCCCCAACTGCGGGCGAAAAGCTTCAAAAACATTTTCATCCAACTATTTTCCGGTACATACCTGCCGCAAATGCGGGAAGAAATATTGCAACGAATGCGGTAGCGGCAATGGCACCGTATGTCCTGAATGCGGCTCAAAAGAATATTCGGATTATGATAAAGTACATGCTAAATAATTAACAATTTAAATTATAGATCGTGAAAAAAATCTTTACTATTTTTATACTGGCGATAGGCATAAGCTTTTCGCTGGTGGCACAAAATTCATTAAACATCACCTTAATCGGGCATTATGATGCACCCGATACACCCGAGGAAATAGCCATCCGTGGAAACTATGCCTATATAGCAGATTATGGTGCCGGTTTACGGATTGTTGATATCAGCAATCCTGCCAGCCCTCAGGAAGTGGGATTTTATGACACACCGGGGATGTTTGCTTGGGGAGTAGCCGTCAGCGGAAACTATGCCTATATGGCAGATTGGGATGGTTTACGTATTATTGATATCAGCAATCCCACCAATCCTCAGGAAGTTGGGCTTTGTGATACAGTCCATGATGTCATGAGAGTAGCCATTAGTGGAAACTATGCTTATATAGCAACTTGTTATTCCGGTTTACGTATTATTGATGTCAGCAATCCCACCAATCCCCAGGAAACAGGGTTTCGTGATACATCCGTTTATGTCAGGGACGTAGCCGTCAGTGGAAACTATGCCTATATAGCAGGGTGGTATGGTTTATGTATTATTGATATAAGTAATCCTTCCATCCCTCAGGAAATAGGGTTTTATGATACACCCTGGTTTGCTGAGGGAGTAGCCATCAGTGGAAACTATGCCTATATAGCAGAGTGGTATGGTTTACGTATTATTGATATAAGCAATCCCACCAATCCTCAGGATGTTGGGTTTTGTGATACGCCGGATACTGATCCTCATGGAGTAGCCGTCAGCGGAAACTATGCCTATATAGCCGATGATTTTGCAGGTTTACGTATTATTGATATCAGCAATCCGGCCAGCCCTCAGGAAGTGGGATTTTATCATATGAATCCGGTTTGGGCAGTAGCCGTCAGCGGAAACTATGCCTATATAGAGGATGCGCCTGGGATGTCAATTGTTCGAAATGATTTGCTGGTTGGTTATTCCATCAATGGAATCGTTAGTTATGCGAATGCATCGAACACTCCATTAAACGATATAACAATAGATTTAAAAAACAGTAATGGTACCGTTGTAGCATCCACTGCTACTAACGCTACAGGTGGTTATAGTTTTAACGATGTTGCCAACGGTAATTATACTCTTCAGGTAACAGCAGCCAAACCATGGGGTGGAGTAACAGCCGGTGATGTATTGCTGTATAAAAAAAACATTGTAGGTTTAATTTCTTTAAATGGTATTTATTTTGCTTCCGGCGATGTTAATGGTTCAGGTAGTTTAACCGCTGGCGATGTACTTTTGATTAAAAAACGTATTGCAACTACTATTTCATCGTTTTCAGTTGGTGACTGGCTTTTCAATAACGACACTCTTAGTATCAATGGTTCCAATGTAACCTACAATTTTAATGGTTTGGTTTATGGAGATGCCAATGGTTCGTACATCCCAACAGAAACTGATTTATCAGCCGTCAAGGAACAAGGGATAATCAGTATGGAAGAAGTAAATGACGTTAAGGGCGAAATAACCGTTCCTGTTCATATTTCGGATATGCCTGACCTGGGATCATTCCAGTTCACCATTGCATATGATCCTAATAAAATCCAATTTACCGGTATTGATCATTGGTATAATGGAATAAATGATGTAATCGTTGGTAATACTGCTCCGGGACAACTTACCTTTGTCTGGGCAGCCGATGATCGGGGCATAAACATTGCTGACGGAACATTATGCGATCTCCGGTTTACCACTAAAGCCTCAGGACAATCGACATTATCCTTTGAAAACAATCCGACGCTCAAAGAATTCAGCGATTATGAGGGTAACCTGTTTGAACCCAAATACACAAATGGAGTCGTTGGGTCCACCACCGGAATTAGCGAACAAAACCTGACAGAAATAAGTGTTTATCCCAATCCCAGCAACGGAACCTTTACCCTTGAATTAATCTCAGTAAAATCACAGACCTTTGATGTGAAGATTTATAATCCGTTGGGTATAGCTGTTTATCAGCAATTGAATATTGCAGCTAACGGTAAAAATTCCACGGAAATTCGTTCAGGCGATTTGCCGGAAGGTATCTATACATTAACCGTTACCGGAAAGGATGCTAACTATATTAAGAAGATTGTGATCAGAAAATAAGTTTTGGTAATCATTATCCCTGACAGGGTTCAAAACCCTGTCAGGGATATTTTAAATCAGAGTAGGTAAACATATTGACCGATACACAAAAAGTGAAAATCAGAGTAGGTGAACCTATTGACCGATATACAAAAAGTAAAAACTAGAGTAGGTAAACATATTGACCGATATACAAAAAGTAAAAATCAGGGCAGGTGAATGTACCTACCGATACATAAAAAGTGAAAATAAGAGCAGGTTAATATACCTGCCAATACATAATAAATAAAAACCGGGGCAGATAAAATGTCCTACAAAATAATTAATATGAAACGATTATTTTTTCTGATAGTTGCGCTTTCTGTCTATTCAGTTACACTGGGACAGGTTTATATTTTAAATGAGGATTTCGTTACTGCCTCCGGAACGACCCCTCCATTGGAATGGAGTAATTACAAAATAGAAGGGAGTGAAACCGATTTATGGCATTTTGACAATCCGGGCGGCAGGACAATTAATTATCCCATTACTTCCCCTTTTGCCATATTCGATAGTGATTCCATTTCAAACAATGGGCAACATGAAAAGGTAGCCCTCGAATCACCATTTTTTGATGCCTCCATCAGTAATTTCATTCTGCTGAAATATGATCAAACTTTTGTATCTGAAAATGGTGCAAAAGCCATTATAGAGGCGTTTAACGGGAATACATGGCTGGAAGTAACCCGGTTTACAATCAGCACCACTAATCCTTCGCCTGAGATTGTGGATATTTCTCCGGTCGTAGGTGGCGTAACCAATGCTAAAATCAGATTTATTTGGGATGGAGAGAACCAGGGCTATTGGGCATTGGACAATGTTTCAATTTTTGCACCACTTCCGGTTGACGGAGGCCTTGTTAAATTGGATAGTCCCACAGAACCATTTAATTCGGGTTTACATGATATAAAAGTTACCCTCGGAAATTTTGGATTCCAAAACCTTACCTCTACGACGATAAAATGGATGATAAACGGTATACAGCAGCCGGATTATTCCTGGAATGGGAACCTCAGCATTGGTAATGTTCAGGAAAATATCTCCATAGGTTCCTGGAATTTTGGAAGTGAACCTGTCCAATTAAAGATATGGCAAAGTTTTCCCAACGGGATAGAGGATCCAAACCCCTATAATGACTCTATTGTTAACGTAATGAGACCGTCTCTTTGCGGCACCTATACGATTGGAGGTATTAATCCGGATTTTGCGACGTTCACCGATGCCGTGGCGGTATTAAATGCGGCTGGGATATCGTGTCCTGTAATATTTAATGTAAGGGACGGGGAATACAATGAGCAGTTTGTGATCAATGATATAGCCGGTTCTTCCGGGGTTAATACGGTAACCTTTCAGTCAGAAAGCGGGGATAGCACCGCAGTCATGCTCCGGCATGATGGTGTTGTAGTCAATTTAAAGCATACCATGTACATTAATTTCAGGGGGATTGGATTTCATGGATTTTATGGATTAGCGCTTGATGATCATTCAAACCATATCAACATTGAACACTGTTATTTCAC
>Ga0268357_101247_pt1 | contig 19116 bp, 13 predicted proteins | sample BioMet10_FD_192466 | JGI IMG/M metagenome (GOLD analysis project Ga0268357, IMG submission 192466) | Sewage microbial communities from Oakland, California, United States - Biofuel 10 (Illumina Assembly) | ecosystem: Engineered > Wastewater > Sewage > Unclassified | place: USA: California... | reverse complement strand
AAAAAGTTTAAAAATTAGACCGGACATATAATCCAGTCTAATCAGTAAATTATAGACTTATAATGGCGGCTGATGAATAAGATAGTCTAAACTTTGCTCTTTAAGTTCATCATACACATCCCCGTAATCAGTAGCCCATTTAAGATGTAACAACATATCATAAGTTTCATTATCCGTGCCTATTCTACCAGTCGAAGTCATATTTAAACTTAGATCTGCTAATTGTAGCATACGATCACTTACTCTAAATGGAATATGAATTCCGAGACAAGCAGAAATAACATTTAGCTTAGTAAGGTTTGCACCTTTTTTCATATTACTGATGGTTCTGATGTCTAATCCCGTTACACTTTTCAATAATCTAGTTGAGTAGTTGCAAATATGTTTATCCATCAGCTTTGTCAATGCATCTCCAAATTCTAATTCCCCAATAGCTTTGAGCATTTCTTTAGACATTTCATTTACCAGTCCATATTGAGTGAGTAATTCTTCACTTATCTCATCATAATAATTGAATGTCAAATCTGCTTTTGCCGCGGGAAGTTTCACATAGTGCAATTTCCCATCATTTTCATCTACAATGAATTGAAGGAAACATTCTTCTTCATGAGCTTTTGCGTATTCTGTTAATTCAATGTTACCATCGTTAGTTCGTTGAATATATTGAGAAGATACCAGGCAAACCTTATTGTCCACATAGGCAAAACAATCTGTTTTTACTGTGCTTGCTACTGCTTTACTTTCAGAGTACCAGTTGGTCAGTGTTTTACTGTTTACTGTAGAAACTGTCTTTTTACCAACATAATCATTCTCAGTAAGAACAACTCCAACATTTGGTGCATCCGATTCCGATTCTTTATCCTTTGGCTGCGTAGGCATTTCTTCGTCTCTCACATTTAGGTATGGATCTTGTCCTCCACTTAATAAGAAGAAACGGAGATACTCTTCAATATATAATGGTAATCTAAGTTCAACATACTCGTTTCGGAGAACAAGTTTAAAAAACTCTCTAGCTTTAATCTTATTTACCGAATTTTTAAGTTCTGTGAATTTACCATAGTTATCAAGAGTACTACTATTAACTTTTCTCTCTAACAATTCACGAAGAAGATTAAATCTACAACCAAGTCGCCTAACAACACGATTAATTCTAGCATATTCTTCTGCCTTCATGTAATCTGCAATATACTGCCTGAAAGATTTTCCAGGAACTAAATTTGCCTTTCCACTCTCTACAGCATGTATAAATCGTTCAGCATAGCGTTGTTCTTCTTGAGATAACATGGAAAAAGATCTATGTAGTTCTTTTAATGCCGCAGCCACAATTTCTGGATCGGTATCGGCCTGTATCAATGTGACATACTTATCAAAATTGGAATTCATATAGTTAGCATCAATTTTTCCAGTATCATATTCAGTGATATGAATATCCACCTCATAAGGAACATCTCCGCCTCGGCCTCCACCGCCGCCTCTTGAAAGTTCTTTGTATCTGGCAAGGAGAGTCAAATATGTCATCTCATCAAGTGCTACTTCAATAGCATCCTCAACCTGATTCTCGTCTGGATAAAATTTTCTAGACCATACAAATCCCTGAATTAATGCAGCTTCCAGATGTGTTACAAACAGCTTGAAATCCTTGGCAAATTTCGCTACTGCAGCTGAATCCTCTGGTAGCTTTTCAAAGCTCACAATATTAGCATTTTTGAAAAGCTGCTCAATACCCAAATACAGGGTATTCATATGTCTGAGGTTGTTTGGGAGCTTGTCTACAAAAAGCCCAGTAGGAACATCTCCGGAATAAGCTTTTACCGCTGCTTCAATGTTTTTCTCCATAGTGTTAGGACGTCGGTAGTATTTTATGATTCCAAAAGGTTTCTCCGCCATATCATAAATACGATTGGTTCTAGAAAATGCCTGGATAAGATTCTCATATTCCATAACTTTATCTAGATATAATGTGTTCACCCACTTAGAATCAAAGCCAGTTAACATTTGATTTACAACTATCAAAATATCAATTTGCTCATCTTTGCCCAAGCGTTCATAAGGCTTTTTATGTGACATACGCAAACTAACGTCTTTACGAAATTTATCGTATGAAGCGATGGAAAAAGATTGAGAGAACTTACTGTTATAGGCTTCCAATATTTCTACAATGCCATCTTCCTTTTCAAGTGAGCCGCCACCTTCGTTATCAATAGATGGATCGAACACAGCCGTAATCATTAGTTCTGGCATTTCCTTTACCATCAGACGATAGTACTCCACTGCTTCTGGAATACTGCTGGTCGCAAAAATAGCATGAAATTGTCTGTCACGACTGTAAAGGGACCATTTCTTTTTTATATCAGTAATAATTCCCAACTTATATTCAGGTGTTTGATACTGCTCGTTAGGAATGTAATCCTCTATACCACTAATCCATTTACCATTAACAAGCTCTCCGTACATTTTCACCTGTGATGAATCCATATATTTGAGAAATGTTTTCTTCTTTTTGGGGTCGCTCATGGCTTCCTGCTGAGAAGATGCTTTTGCTTTTTCCAATGCAATTTGTTCCCTCAAATCATTGTCATCATAGATACGAACAAGGTATGGATCAAATCCTAGTACATTCTTGTCTCTTATTCCATCCCCTAAAGTATATCTATGAATTTCATCTCCAAAAATAGTGGGGGTGGTACTGTCTTTCTTTGCATTTAAATCCTGTATTGGTGTTCCAGTAAAACCAAAAATAATAGCATTCTTAAAAATATTCTTGATGTTAATCAGCATATCTCCGAATGTAGAACGATGACATTCATCAATAATGATAACCATGCGTTTACGCTGTATTGCTTTTAGGTCTGCATCATTCAATCCAGAGTCCTCGGCAGCAATATTACTGAGTTTTTGAATAGACGTAACAATTAGCGTATTGTCAAGATCATCACTTTTCAATTTAGAAGTCAGAATCATTGTATTTTCAGTTGCCTGTACTGATTCACTTTCAGATGCAAAAGAACGGTATTCTTTTAAAGATTGAATACCTAGTTCTTTACGGTCAACCAAGAATACTACCTTCTCTGCATCATGGTTGCTGGCAATTAACTGCGCCGCCTTAAAGCTGGTCATAGTTTTACCACTTCCCGTTGTATGCCAAATATGACCTCCAAGCTGCTTACCGTCATCCCAGTGGCTTTTCTTATCAGCCACAATGTTAGCAATTCCAACGGCAGCATAATACTGATAGCTACGCATTACCTTAAGAATTCCATCATCAGTATCTGCAATCGTATAGAACCCGATTAGCATATGTGCCATAGGTATAGATAAAAACCTATGCACAAAAGTATGCCAATCATTGATGGGATTATTGTTAAAGTCAGCCCAATGGAAGTAGAATGCCTTGTTAAAAACACCACCTTCACCTGGGTTGGCAAAATACACAGATTCTTTGGGCTGCATGGCTACAAAAATCTGTATCATAGAAAAAATTCCACGGAACACACCTTCGTGAGAATATTTCTGTATCTGGTTATAAGCTTCGCTGACCGGTACACCACTGCGTTTTAACTCGAGATGGATTACTGGCATACCATTAATAAGCAACATCAAATCTCCTCGCCTATTGTTGAGGATAGGAGACTTTGTCTTGAATTGTGGTTGCTGTACAATTTGGTATCGGCTTTGACCTAAAGCTATCTCTTGACGGTCATAGATTTTCAAACTTACTTCTTTTCCAAGATGTAGTTCATCTTCTGGGTTATCGCGAGTGATTGAAATACTTCTACCATTAATAAATTCATTCAGTAAAACTGGTGACTGTAAAGCCTTTACCTGGTTTATAATCTGATCCATTTCACCTGAGGTCAGAGGGCAATCATTCAAACGTGTATTCTGCTTGTTATTATTGAAAAGAATGTCTGCCCAGTTTTGAATCAAATCTTCTTCAGTAGGAAATCGTATAACATTCGGCTCCCAGCCATATTCAATCAGGGCTTTAATGACCGCATCTTCAAAGTCTTTTTCTTCTGTATATATAATTTCAGACATGTAACTCACCTCCTATTTACACAAACATTTTTTCTAAGCAACCGGCCTTGATATTTTTTAGCTTTTCAATTTTATGCTGTTTTAGGGCAATAAGATTATCTAGGTGAGAAAAATATGCTGCTATTTTCTTCTGCTCCCCAACATCTTTCGCAAGTGGTATTACTATTTCACTCAAGGCGGGGTATTTCAAATTCCAAGTATCAGAAGTTAGTCCTTGAGAATTAATTCTAAACATACGAATCATATCGGTAGATTTAAATAGATATGAAACACATTTTGAATCTACTTTTTCGTTTGGAATCAGTACCGTATATGCTGGACTTACAATACCCTCATAAGGGGAATAGCCACTTGCACCTTGCCACATTCTCATAGAGTTATAGGCGATATCTCCAATGCAAACCTTTTTATATTTCGATTTATCTTCATTAGAATTATCTTGGCGGTCAAGATCGGAAGTTTTCTTTATACCGCTATTTATAGTAACAGAAAGTAGTTCACCTTCCGGTGCACTCTCGCTTCGTTCTTTAAAATACTCTCCCAACTTACGTCGTTCCCAAGGTTCAGAAAATTCATTAAATCGAATTTCAGGAACATCCATCCCTTCTTTTGGGAACATTTTTTCTAACATAGCTTTTTTAATAATCAGTAGCTTATCATACTCTTTCTGGTGAAGTGTAATAAGATTGTCAATATTCATAAAATATTCTACAATCTTTTTTTCTTCATCCACTTTTGGAAAAACGACCTCCCCCTTTAATGCATTTGCATCAGATACTTTCATGTCATTTTTTGCACCTTTATTTACTAAAGGATGCATGTATTGATTCATTCTTGCATATTGTTCGAAATAAACTTGGATGAAATCGGGATAAACATTTTCTTTTGGATGATAAACGGCATAAAGAGTAGATACAATTCCAGCAGGTCCTTTGTTTGTTTTGATAATACCAAAAGGATTTGCTTTCAGTGGAGATTTGGTATATACGACATCACCTGTGTTAACTACTCCATAATTAGCTGTTGAAACTCCTGCAAATGATCTGCCGTGAAATTCTATTTGATTTATGATACCAAAATCACCAGATACAGATAAGACATCTTCTTTACCAAAAATCCCTTCGGTATTTTTTTCATTGGAAACATTAAGGTAGTGTTCTAATTTATTCATTTCCCATGTATCCTTATATCCAGAAAATCTTAGACTGGGTAACAATTTTTCTTTATCCATCCTTAAACCTCCAGACTCTTTCTAAACTCTGCTAATCCTTCCATATCAGATACACTTCCGGTAAGATCACCAAGCATCTTATACAAGGTTTTTCTAGTATCAGTTATACCTTCTTCAATATCTGCAAATGTAGTTGCATATTTATTTTGGAGCGCAATAATTTTGGTAATCATCTGATTAATCATGTCTTCTGGCAACTCGTATATTTCACTTACAAGTGGTTCAATCCATTTCAAATCCAAAAGTCGCAATGCAGTATCTTCATCCATATGCTCAATGGTATCTTTTGTTTTTAGATGTAGTTCATCCTTTTTTATTCGAAGTTCACGCTTGCTTTGTGTTTCTTCATCCATTAGCATAAGCACTTGCTTCATCTTTGCCTCAAAAGAATCCTCAGGAAAATCGTATTCCATCTGTAATTGCGCGATACGACTATTAACGGCAGGTTTGCCATAAGTGCCATCTTTATTTGCATTCATCTCACCCCACGCGACTATATCGGTTGTGGCAATGTAATCCAACTTATCGTTCTTTTTTGAAAGTAGTAGATATTTTTGAAGTGCTGCAATTTCAGGACTATCTACATCCTTTAATGCCTCTGCTACAAAAGTTCTGACTTCCTTCGCAACAAAAGAGTCCTTTTCTTCAGTTACTGTACTTCCTTCTAGTTCGTCATCTTCCAACGACTCTAAAACTTCAGTATAAATAGAAGCAATTTCACGCAAACGGTTTTCAAGCGTGATAATCTCATTCAGTTCATCTGCATGTATTTCTTGCTGCACCAATTCAAAGGGAAGAAGACGGCCTTTCCAGCCTTCCTGTACTTCTGGTACTTCATCGTCGTCATCTGATTTCTTTTTAATAACCATATTGGGGTCAACTTGAAAAATCATTTCAAACCCTTCACCCTGTATCATTTCTAAATCAGTCGCAATGACGTCCCAATTTTCCGATAAGATTTGGTAGGCTTTATATTTGTCCAAGAGTTTTACCTTTGAAATGCGATTAAAAATCTCTTCACACACTTCATCCTTTTTACCTTGTGCGTTTACATCCAAAATATCTTCGATGAGAGAATCATACAAGTATTTATAGAAACCATCAAAACTAGCAACGAAAGCCTGTTTGTATTCTTGGATGGAAGGAACCTCTAGAGTGACAGCTTTGATGTCCTCGTGTGGAACCATTAAATAACCCTCCGACATCTCTTTGAATAGTGCTTCAAAAAGACCAGGGAATGTATCCCAATACTCTTTAAGTAATGTGGCTTCGTGCATCGGAATACCACCAAACATAGTCGCCCTAATATCCCAAGTTTCTGGATCATCGGAAGAATCCACATATCTAGGAATATTTAGGTTATATTCATTTTCACGAATTTTATTTTTTAATAGGCTGTCTGAGTCTCACAGCATCTGCAATTTTTTTAATATCACAGGCACGAAGTTTGTTATTTTTTCCTGCTTTTTCAAATCCTTTTGAAGCGTCAATAATCAACACATCAGAATCCTTACGTGTTCTTTTCAACACCATAACAATCGTAGGAATAGAAGTTCCAAAAAATATGTTTGCAGGCAAACCTATGATAGCCTCTATGTGATTTCGTTCGATAAGCGTTTCTCTGATTTTACCTTCTTCACCGCCACGGAATAATACCCCATGCGGTAAAACAATGGTCATAATTCCGTCATCCTCTAAATGATATAGCTCATGCAACAAGAATGCATAGTCTGCTTTTGCTTTTGGAGCTACGCCAAACTCTTTATACCGAGGGTCATATTCTTTATCGTTTGGGTCCCATTTCTGAGAATAAGGCGGATTTGAAACTACTGCATCCACCTTGACCAGACGATAAGTTTGCTCTCTGTTTTGGTCATTTTCAAAGTAGGGCCAGTCATCCTCTAATGAATCGCCATTTCGTACATTAATGTTTGCGGGACTAATACCACGCATAACCAAATTCATTCGAGTAAGGTTATATGTATTTTCCTTCAATTCTTGCGCATAGTAATCAACCTTGTTCTCGCCAGGAATAAATCGACTAATTGAAGTACCTATATTGATTAGGAGAGATCCTGAGCCAGATGTTGGATCATAGATTTTAATGTGCTCTTTATCCTTTAAATGCTCTGCTATAATTTCAGACATCAAAACTGACACCTCATGCGGTGTGTAAAATTCTCCAGCTTTTTTCCCTGCATTTGCTGCAAACATACTGATGAGATATTCATAAATAAATCCTAAAATGTCATAATCCTGTTTTCCATCCATAGGAATTCGTCTAATAAGCTTTAACAAACCCTTTACTGACTTGGTCTGTTTTTGAGCTGTATCACCCAATTTGGAAAGCCCAGACTGCAATGTCTTAAATATATTTTCAAAAATCTTCTTATAGGTTTCCTCTATGTTTAAGTCAAATGCATTTAAAGCATCGCGAACATTGGCGATATTGAAATCATCACCCTTTTCAAGCCATGTGGAAAAAAGATTGTTATATGAGATAAAATAACCAATATTCTGGCGAATGTGCTTTGCCAGTTGAACATCCTCCTCACTAACCTTTTTAATATCGACATCTTTATATCCTTCATCTTTCAAGAACTGAATTTCACGTTCTGAAAGGTACTTATAAAACATAAAACCGAGGATGTAATCCTTATATTCATTTGCTTCTATCTTGGAACGCATTTGATTTGCTGACTGCCAAATTGTAGAAGCCAATTGCTGTTTATTCATTGTCGGTGTCCTCCCTTTTTTCGTAGATAAGCCTAATGTCATAACCTAATCCTTCCATCATTTGAATAAAAGTTTTATTTACAACACCATCATCTTTCTTTACGATACGATTTACATACTGTACGGTTTTTCCTATTTTTTCAGCTAAAGCAGCTTGTGTTGTATCAGCTTCAACACATTTTATTTTAATATCTTTTTCAATATTGTTTTTTATCATATAACCGTCCTCCGTTCTGTAAATTAACAAATCAATTTAATATTATGGCATAAATAAGATGATTTTGTCAATATATTTGGTTTATAATATTAAGATATGTTTCAACATTTCAGACAACTCAACCCCATTTTTACAGTAATTTTATCCACTCGCCACATTTTTGACAGTAATTTCGTCAACTCAGTAGGCAAATAGTAATAATGTCCACTCAACCCTGTATTTTTATGGTTTTGGATATGTTCTTACAATAAAAAATTCCGTGACCTTGAACCCAGCTTGAATATGAGTTCAAAATCACGGAAATCCCTTTATATCAAGCACTTTTATACTCTTATTTATCAACCCTTGACATCAATACGACCGTCTCAACGTGGAACGATACGTTTCGCTTGATGTCCGATTTTTGGGGTTATAAATGAGGGAACATTTCCAAAACGCTCTTGGGGAATATTTCCTCATCTGAAAATAAGTAAAAATGCAATTTTTACTCTATTTCATAAAAAAGATAAGATATTCATCGCCCATTTTATTTCCGCGCCTATTTTGTCCATGTCTTATGGCTGTAGTCACATGACAAAAGCCTGCCTGTTCTGCATATTCTATAGTCATGGCATTAAGTTCTACTTTTTCACCATGTGAAACAGGATTCCCAACCATTAAAAACATAAAATGGCCTGGTTTTAATACCCTATAACTTTCTATAAAATATTTTTTATAATCATCGGAGAATCTACTTACAACCTGTGAAGAATGTCTTTTCCCACCTGTAAGTTCACCATCAAGTTCCTTACTATTGTATCCTAGCCAAGATAAGCTCAATGATCCGTATTCTGCATATGGTATAGCTGCAATATACGGGGGATGTGCTACAATAGCATCTACTGACTTAGCACCAAAAGGAAGGTTTAGATTATTTTGTAAATAAATGCTTAATGAAGCTGGTATATCTTTCAGCGTCCGCGTCATTGATTCAACTGCATCAATAACATGGTTTAGTGATTCAATAAACGCTTTTGCAGGAAGATGCTTTTTTTTTGCATTTTTATCAAACATTACATTTGGATACTTGCTACTTGCATTACTAGATTTTCTAAGTATATCGCTAAAAGCAACAAGTGCGATATTTTTTGCCTTCTCATTTTCAATTGTTTCAATGCAACTATATATTTGAACTAATTGTGCAAGTACGTCTGCTTGATACCATTTTTGATTCCATAAATCTTCAATACGCCATTTATTTTTTTCATACTGAGCATTAATTTTTTCTTCGTCAAATGTCTGAAACGGCAAAGAAAGTTGACTACCTGAAGCCAAATAGGAAACATACGGAAGCAATTCTGAGCGTATTTCAGCAATATCATTGTTACAGATAACGGTAGTTTTTACTTTACTGATCAAAACTGCAAGCGGATTTAAATCGACACCAATTGCATTCCTGTTCCTAATCAAGGCTTCCAGAAGTGTAGTTCCAGATCCCATATAGGAATCAAGCACAATATCCTGTGGCTTTGTAATCAGCTCTATTACTTTTCCTGCTATTTGGGGGATAAACTTTCCTGAATATCTATGAATATTATGCGTGAGGTACTGAGTATCTGCCTCTGCAAATTCCCAGTCTATTTCTTTTATTTTTGCAATCAGTTCTTCTTTTGTCATAATAAAACCTCGATTTGAGGCAAGTCAAAAAACAACAATTTTGCTTCGCTCAATGATCTCACATATAAGTGTCCAAAACCGGAATCTATGTGTACAACCTCATAGCTTGGGTTGCCATAAGCCAAAACTGGAACATACTTAACAGTATCGAAATTAATATTACAAAATATTGTTTTACCATAAGAAAATTTCTTTAATGAATTTACAAGGCGCTTTCTTTTATTGACGATTAAATTAATAAGTTTTTCTTTATCATCATAAGAATAGTTTGGCTTTGCTTCGACAATAATAACAACATTGTTTTTGTATGCAATAAGATCTGGAATTATTTCACCAGTACTATGACGCCGTGGATCTGGACTATTGTCTCTTGCTAAATCTGGATCTGAAATGCTCAAAACATTAAGCTCATCGTCTGATCCATTTGGGTACTCCCCAGCTATAAGTAACCATTTCTCGCGTTTTAAATATTCACGCATAGCAACGTGAACAAAGCTCTCTGTTATTTTCATTTATCCACCTTCTGAAACAACAGTACGTATTCGTTTTCTATTATTCTGTCTTGCCATGGAACTTGGGAATTACTGTTGTTTGTTTTTAATTTATGCGAAATCAAACCCTTTAGTTTGAACCCAAAATGCTCAAAGATATCTATTATTATTTTATCTGTAGGGACAATAGAATCACCTATTTTTTTATTTCCAATAATGAATGCAACATTGCCATTGTCCTTTATCCAGACAGAGAACTTCTTTATAACATTATACATGTCCTCAAAGAATTGCATCATCATAACAATCCGCTTTTTATCAAGTGGCTTCTTGGCATTCTCAAGCATATTATCAAAATATGAAACATAAGTACTGCTTGCACCATTAACAATGAACTTTTTGATGTTAGGATCAGCGTCATCTAAGTATTCAGACCCTATTATGCCATCGCCAAAATTATAGGGATCCACCCCCAGAATAGATTCCAATGCTCTGAATGACAGTAAATGTGTTCGCAAATAACTCAATGATTCCACACCGTAAGGCGGTGAAGTAATAATATTGGCAATTGATTTTTTAGAAAATGACGCTTCTAAAACACTACCTTCAATAACGTCAATGCTATTTGCTTTGCCAAGCGTCTTTTGGCATGCAGATACTACGTCATTTATTCCAGAATGCATTTTTTGAATTTGCTTTCTGAACAATTTTAAAACGTCAACATTTTGACGAGGTGTTTTGCGATATTCTGCTCTAACTACATCAACGTCAACATTGCCAATACTTCTCATCTTAGCAGAAAGCGCAATAGTCAAGAAGTCCTTATAATAGCCATTATATTTCTTAATAAACTCTACAGCTATTGACGTACCAAGAAGAGCCTCTTTCGTAAACCAACGTTGGATATTTGGAAACCGTTTAATCTCATTTCCTGACCTACTCAAAATTGCATCATAAGATATATCATCAAAGGATCTGCCTTTAACAAACAAATTCCATTTTTTATTATAAAAGGCATTAAGCTTAGAAATAATATCCTTAACTGGAATCCCCTCTGTTGGAAATTGACTTTTTACTCTACTCATCATAGCTGACAAAGGTGATATTTCTATTCCCTTAGCCGGAACACCAAGCATCCTTGCCTCAACAAGCGTTGTTCCGCTTCCACAAAAAGGATCAAGAATCACATCTTTTTTTGTTGCTCCAAAAGAATTAACAAGTGCTCTGATTAGATGTGATGGGAAACGACCAACATACCTGTGAAATCCGTGTGTTCCATAATCTGATGACCAACTCTTTGCACTCTGTTTTGGCCTCTCCATTAAATACTGAGATGTCTCAACGCCATTAACCGATCGGAGAAGAGATAAACGTAAAAAATAATCATCTTCTGACAACTTAGTATCTGCTTTTTGCTGCATATTTTTTAATGTATTAAAAAAATCAAATTGATCTGCCGGTCCATTAATAACATAAGGTGACCATTCGGCTTCATATTCTTTATTCTTCCAATAGAAGCAAGTTTTATAAGCTTCATCCGAAATTTTCTCTTGTGGAATTTCAATATGACTACTCTTATTTAATAATTCATCGTCTGATAAAGCTAGCATTTCTTTTATTCGCTTTTGCGCCATTGGGGAAGGAATTGCATCTCCTGCTTCCCATCTACGCAATGAAGCGACAGACACCCCCAAAAATACAGCAAATTTCACTTGTGAAAGACCTGTTTTGTTTCTTAAATTTCGAATTATTGTTTTCATTAACTCCTCCATATTGCAGCAATGCCATGCTATCATATGATAGCATAGCACTGCTGCAATATCAAGTATGCATTGTAACCGCAGATTAAAAATTATTACAAGTCGCTGTTAAGCACCAAGCGGTCAGCAAAAAGAATTGCAAAACTAAATTCTTTGAACATCCTATATGTTTTAGTTGACCTTCTAAGATTAACCCACTCTTCATATTGAATATTTGGAAAATGCAAAATTTGAGCCACATTTTTACCACCATACAAATAATGGTATAAGGCTGCCATCCCAGCATAAGGATCAGACCTAATATATGTCATTCCAATATGATAAAGTTCAATTTGATTAATTTGAAGTGGTATAACTGGTATTGGGCAATAAGATTGTTCAAATTTCGATACAGATATTATTTCAACAGATTCAGGAGGAATATTATATTGTTCAGGATTTTGTATATCATTTTCCGCAAAACTTAATTGCTCAATATACTGTTCCTCTTGGAAACGTGAGTTCTTTAGATATTCCGTTAATCCACAAAAGCCATGCATATTATAGTAACTCATGTAAAGATTAATATATTCAACTACTCTCGCATCTTTTTGAGAGGTTTTGAGTACCTCACACCGTTTGTCAACCGGCCAATTAATTGTAGTAATAGCGGTATTATAATATTCAGAAACCTTTTTTAGAGAATAGAACAACCGAAGGTTCATATATCGTGGGCCTGCGGTAGCACCACCATGTTTATATGCCATGTATGGGCCAAAATATACAACAGGTATGCGTTCTTTAGCTGCAGCAACCAATCTGCCAAAACGCTGTCCAACATTATGCCCACTTGGAACTTCTACTGTCCTTTCCAAAACAAAAATAACATCATCGTTATCCTTGAGTACTATGTCCGGTCGATCATATTGAAGCACTTTATCAATCCCATATTTTTGTTGACCTTTTTGAGAATTGGGTATAACAACAAGTCGAGCTTCAGAAAAACTATTGTTTAACTTTTTAAACCATAAACCTTCTTGTAAGGAATCACAAAAGATCTCATACAAATGTGTTACTGCCATGATACTCCTCCTTAATTAAAAATTGTTTGCAACTACCAATTTAAGAATATCCTCGCAGCCATATCGTAGGATACTTATTCAATCTATATATTTACATTAAAAACGCTGGAAGAAATATCTCATGGTTGTTGTAATGCACTTGCTTTGCTTCGCGTTGAACGCTTTTATTATCACAGTCTAATAATCCTTCCGATAAAAAAATACCACTATTAATATTCATAACAAATTTTGTATGGTTTGCATAAATGTAGGTTGCCGTTTCTCTGGTAAATCCATTACGCTGAAGCCAGATTATTAGTGGCTCCGTTGCTCCGTATTCTACGAATTCATACCAATCCATAAACTGCCTGTCTGGATACACCATCCTATAAGCTTCCGAAAACTTTAAAAAATAGTTTGATAGTCTAAATAAGATAACATCTTCAACGGTCTCCAGCATTGATGAAATTAGCGCATTTATAAGTTTCGGCTTGTTCTCGAAGGGTACCCATTGATTCTTGTATCTCACTTTTGCGTTAGAACCAGGCTTTAGATTATTAAATATTGTAGCCGAAATCATTTGCCTTAAGCTAACTCCATAGATCCATTGATTTAATACATAAGCATACCAACGAATTTTAGAATGAATGACAACGCCGTCTTCTCCTATTTTATGGTAACCGAGAGTGCCACTCTCATATTTGTCCCATTTAAAAATATCACACAGGGTATTTAAAAAAGCAACTATATCGTCATACTTTGCCATGCAGCCAATAGTTATGGCCGGATAGTGTAATCCGGCTCTAATTCTGTTGGTAAGTGTTTCTGTCTGATCATGAGTCAAACTAATGTTATCATCTGGTTGTGATTCTTTTTGGAGAAAAGCAGTCTTTATTTCTGAATCTATTCCATCCACCAATAATGGTTCAAATTCTCGATATACACGACTATTATGTCTACCACACATGACATCTCGAAGGAGAATACTTGAGATTTTTCTCATAAGAGAATACTCTTCATTATCTTGGCCATGCTCCAATGTCATTTCGGCATTTCCCTGTCTAAGAGAAGCTACTATTTTTTCTTTTTGTTCCTGAGAAAGAGCTGAAACTACAGATAATTGTTGCGGTTCAATATTTTTTCGTAATAATTCCAAATACCTTTTTACATTAGCCTTTCTCGGCATGCAAACAAGGAAAACATTCCCATATAGATTAAACTCTATACGTCCAACACGCCCCATCAAATTTCTAAATTCAATTGGAGACATTATTCTGCCATTTTTATTGCTTGTTATAAATAAATTATCAGCAGGAAGATTAACTCCTTCAAGAAGCGTACTTGTACTAAACAGCGTCCTTATATTGCCATCTTTTCGCTTATATATATCTTCAATACGAGTACGAATTGAAGCAGGAAGATAGCCCATGTGATATGCAATGCCTTTTTTTATGACATCAGCTAAATAATATGATACATGTATATTTTGCCTAATATCTTCTGCTAAAGCATCTAGTTCTGGATCTTGCAGATCAGGAAGTGTATCCGCATAATCTTTTGCCAACTCAATGACTTTGTCTTTAGAATCACAGTATACAATGGTGCGTTTATCTTTGCTAAATTCTCTAACAAAATCAAGCAGACCTTTTTCTTCATTAAATTCACCAATCTTTCGAAGTTCCTGAGTAATTTCATTGTATACATGAAGCTCATGGCCCTTCATATCAATCATGAACTTTTCTTGATTCACTGGTGCATATGATGTAGCTAATTTATTATTCTGTCCGTCTTCTATACCAGGAATAAGCTGTAAATAAACTTCTGGATTTGGTATATTTGGCGAAGCAAAAATAATATGAGGTTGATGAGTCCGTTGAGACAACATATCAACAACTTTATAATAAAAAGCACTACGGCCGTCTTTTTTGGAAATTTTATGTGCCTCATCAACGAACAAATATTCAATTGGGATATCACGCATGATAATTAGAAGATACAGCATTCTCTCCGGCGTCATAATAAAAATATAATTATGCTTTTCCTCTAAGGCCATTGCTCCAGCAGAAGTCACAATGCGATAATCTTTTTCAGACAACATATCTTTTAAATCATCTGAAATGCTGGATGTAACTTCATTAATGAGTGCCTTTGTCGGAACAAGAATAGCAAAATTTTGCAGATTGTCTTTTTTTATCTGCTCTTTTATAAACATCCGCATAACATAAGATTTTCCTAACGATGTTGGCGCAGAATAACTAAAATATGCAGCTTCGAATTTATCATATATTTCCTTCTGTGCTAAAAAGAAATAACTATCCTGCGCTGCAGGAATGCGCAAATATTCTTTTTTCATTTCAGTGGCTAGTTGCTCAAGTACATCATCGCTATGATACCCTTCAGCACGTAATGATACTCCTCGAAAATTTCCTATACTGGAAAGCACCGAACCAGTATAATAACGAACCATTTTATTTTCAGGATAAAGTTCGTTAATAAGCGCTACTATCTCCTGTGCCCACAGGTGATGCATTTCAGATTTTTTTACTCCGTATGATTTTGAAAGAAGATCTGCAAAGCGAAGAGCATCATTAAGATCAAATTGTTCTGACTTATTTTCATTTAAATTAAATAACTTGATTGCATAATTAAATAAAATAGCACTATATATATCATTCAGATAGTCATTTTTTTCTAAATCCGAAAAAATAACATGCCCCAGGGTGGCAGCTTCACTCATGCTGTTCACCTCCTAGCAAATTAGCCATAATTATTCGTTTGTCTTCCTCTGCGTTATTTAAAGGAAGAAAATAGAAATAATACGAGTGCATTTCAAGTTTCGTGTCTGCAATCTTCTTCATAATGTAAGGTGCAACTTTCTTTATATCGGCCTTCATCTTCTGGATAGCCTTTTCGCGGAAAGCATCATTGTCGTCACACTTCATTCCAAGTGAATATCCAATAAAGACACCAAAGGCCAAATCAGGAGCCTGTGTACGGTCTCGGCTTGGAATCAATATTTGTCGCAGCCACGCCGTGGTTTCTGAATCAAAGGTTCTGTTAAGTAGTGTGTTGTCAACCATGTTACGTTCAGAAACTTTACCAGTTTTAATCTCTGTCAAAGCTGAAAAAGCAAAGTCAATACCGCTCTTAATATCACCGTTAATGCATGATGTGCCAAACACTAACTGATAACTGGTAGCACCATTAATTTTTCGTTTTAGAAGATGTACACTATCGCTTTTGCTATTGTACTGGCTGGCCGCAGTTACTATCTCAACTTTGCTGAGTAATTTAGGCGCATGAAGAGCACCTTCCATAAACGTAAATAGGAGCATTTCACCCAACTCATTTCCTGTCCCTCTTTCATCAGGGTGACCATTCGCCTGCATTAAACGAAGTGCTTTTATACCCATAGTGCGAATTTTATGTAGATCTTCAAAATCTTTAATCTGCATCCTGTTATATACATACATGCTGGCACAATCCAGCAGATATTCACCTATTGCTGCATAATCAAAACTAGAATCAGATATATCTAAATAATAAAGCTTCAGTTTACTTGAATTTCGCAGTTGCAGAGATTCAGGATGTTCTACTTCCTTAAAGACAGCATCGAAGCCACTATTATCAAGGGTACAGCTAAGTTCCTCTGTCTCAACAATAACACTGTTATCAATTGTAATTGTATCTACATTGGCTCCAAATGACAGCACAAAATCTTTTGTAACTTGCTTAATAGTATCTTTTCCTGATTTGTTATCCACGACTGTAGCAGTATATATGAAAAGATCCCCTATAAAATCAGCTGGATTAAATATTGTCATATTTTTAAGTGCAGCAAATTTCATTCTGCCAATTGAAGTATCTGCATCAATGTTGTCGGAAATAGCAATTGCCCTAAGCGCAAGTAAGCCTATTTTTAATTTGCCTTCATCAAGAAGTGGAAGAACAAACCGGCTTATTTTTCTGGCAACCAATGAGAGGTCAGCATCTCTTGCTGGATCCACAACATTATCTGGTGATAAGTTATGATCACAGTTTGCAAGATGACCAACAGTACCATCATCATCTTCTAAATCATGTCCATAACTTTCATTGACAGATTTTACTATTGCTCCACAGAGGACTTTATTACTAATCATTGGCTTAGTACAATACCGTAATGTCCGAATAATTGCTCCAAAGCACAGTCGCATAACCAGTCCTCCGTTTCTTTACTTAGTTTTCCTTACATAATCGACTATATCTCCAATATTACAATCCATAACATCGCAAATCCTGCCAAGCACTTCCATACTGACTGATTCGCCGTGTCCCATTTTTGCTATTGTCGATGATGTAATCTTTGTTTTTGCCATAAGATCCTTCTTCATCATATTTTTATCGATTAATAGCTTCCAAAGTTTATTATAACTATACAGCATATTCACTCCTCCTGATAACTTTGTTTCATATATTACCAATATTTAAAATTACGTTCAGTATTTTCTTCTATTATATCAATAAAATGTGATTTTTTCCAACACGGCCTTTGAATTTCTTAGCTTTTAGCTTTGAAAAATCAAAGGTCGTTATTTTTTTTGCTGTGCAAGAAAGTTCCAAGTTCTAATCATGTAATATGCAATTTATTTTTTATAAAATTGATTTGTAAGCAATTGCAGTACTTACAAGCGGCGTTTCCAGCTCCTGACGAGGATTACCGGAAGCACTTACAAAGTAAAGGTGATGAGTTATATGTGTGATTCATTAATCAGGCTATGGAAGCTAAACATCGAAAACAGTGCTAATGCCGTATGCTCCATGTACGGTCAAGAAGTAGTAAACTCCGTTTTCAGAAGGTATAAAGCTCAAAGTATCGATACTCTGTCTCCCTGTTACTATTCTGAAGTGTTTGCTGACTTAGAGCAGATAGCCAATGACAATTAAACTAACGTCCTGGATAAGACGTTAAACTACCTGTCTTAGCCTTAGCTCACCTTCTTACGGCCGTAAGGTGTGTTCGTAGTTAAAGCTTAGACGTACTAATTTAATACAGTGCCGGCTTGCGAACAGTCGGTCACCAATTTTAGGCGGAGAAATCCGTATGAGGTGACCACTATGATCATTAAAACTGGCAGCCATATAGGTTATCTCCGCTTTGGGCATCGTCCCAGAAGGAGAAAACAACATGGCAAAAAGAATAAATCCGAGTCAACTAAAGCAAAGGTATTACCCCATGAGAGATTGCGATAATCCTCGCAAGATAACCCTCATACCAATTTCCGAAGAAGTATATCGTGGCATCTACCCAGAAATCTGGCGTGTACAGAAACAGGCCCGCAGTCATGGACAATGTATCTGCCCGACCAAGCTTCTCTGGAAGTGTGATGGGCATTGTGGCCTATGCCAATACGCCACGCCCGGTAAGTTTTGTTCCTTAGATGAACCCATGTACACTCACAATGGAGAAAAAGTACCTTTACTTGATGTCATCCCCGATGGCAACGCTTTAGGTACAGATGAGCTGGCCACTAACAAAGTCATTTTTGAGCAGTTACTTAAGCGTGCTAATGAGCTCATGTCACAATCAACACTTATTGGAACCCTTAGGCTATCTGGTGCGAAGGAAGAAGCCATAGCGGACAAAATTGGCCTGCCGCGAAACACCATGCGGGATAAAATTAAAATGGTAAAAAAGATTTTAATGAAAGAATTTCCCGAAATAAAAGAATAAACAAAAAAAATGCTGGTAAGAGTAAGTATATACTCCTACCAGCATTTTTGCTATAAATGTTCATTTCCTTACCCAAGCATAAAGCAACCCTGCACTTAATACATAGGCAAGGTTACGCTGCCTTTCAATTACAGCCCTTTTTGACTTCTCCTCTTGCGCGTACGTTTTTAAGGATTCGTTGGCTTTGGCTAATAAGCTCTCCTGCTTCTGTGACGTTATCTTCAACCCGTCCAG
>Ga0268357_101246_pt1 | contig 19122 bp, 28 predicted proteins | sample BioMet10_FD_192466 | JGI IMG/M metagenome (GOLD analysis project Ga0268357, IMG submission 192466) | Sewage microbial communities from Oakland, California, United States - Biofuel 10 (Illumina Assembly) | ecosystem: Engineered > Wastewater > Sewage > Unclassified | place: USA: California... | reverse complement strand
CTAAAAAACAAGTAAAAATAGGCAATTACACAAATTTATAGATTAAAATATAACTGACTCGCAGTGTATATTACAAAAAAACCTTTAGCATTTTCTGCTAAAGGTTTTTGCTTTTTATGGTACGCCAGTCCGTAGTATTAGTCGAACAAACATTATCATTGAAAGATATATCACAGGAGTAGGAATCATCGACATTGTATATTAAGGTAAAATGATCGTCATAAACATATATCTTGGTGACGAATGTATCAACCAGCTTTTTGACATAAGTATCATCGTTTAAATCTCCGGTCTTAAAGCTCAAAATATAATCTATGATATCTTCACGGGTGAGAGCAGGGGCAAGCAGCTTCTCGCTTGCTATTTTAATTTCTAGCTCCTTCTTTTCGGCTTCCAGATCCTTAATTCTCTGGAGAACGGTATTTGATACGATTCCTTTTTCCAATGCAGCCATCATATTAGTGAGCTTTTTATCGACAATGGCTAATTGGCGTTCAAAATTTTTAGCTGAAGATGTGCTCTCAAATTCGTTTTTCTGGTATTCAATAACGGCATCAGCTAGTTTTTCTACATTTTCCTGATTAAGGATATCGTTTTTAATGGCTGCAATAACAAGGCCTTCAATAAAATCTGCACCAATAGCTTTCTTTTTGCAATGGTGAATTTTGTGTTTAACACAATTATAATATCGATATTTAGATCCGTTACGGCTCGTTCCATATTCACCGTTCATCCTGGAACCGCAATATCCACAATAAAGCTTATTGGTTAGCAAATAATTTTCCGGCTTGGACCTTGGAGCTCTTTTCCGGATAGAGATTAACTTATTAACTTGGTCAAACGTTTGGTCATCTATGATACGTGGCATACCATTGGCTATAGATACATCTCCAAAAATATAGTACCCGGTATAGCGCTTATTCTTAAGTGTTTGAGCTACCCAAGCTCCTCTTCTTGGAAACCCCTGACTTTTCATGAAATCGCTTATTTCTGCCATGCTTTTACCATCATTGGCCAAGTTGAAGATACGTTTAACCAAGGGAGCTGTTATATCGTCAAGCTCATAATGCCTCGTATCCTTGTTAATTTTGTATCCAAAGGGCGGCATACAATTAGCCATACATTTCATGGCATTACCATACATTCCTCTCTTAACGTTCTCTGAGAGGTTAACAGAGAACATTTCGGCGGCACTCTCATAAAAACTTTCAAGCAATATACCGCCTGGGCCATCCGGAATAGGTTCCTTGGCTGATAATACCCTAATACCGTATCCTTTAAGCTTCTTTTTGTAAATGACAGCATCAAACCGGTTACGAGCAAATCTATCCGTCTTATACACCAAAATGGCTTCATAGGCCTTTTTGGCGGCTTCTCGTATCATTAACTGGAATTGGGCTCTATCGTCCGTTGTACCCGTTATAGCGTAATCTGCATAGGTCTTTATAATAGAGTATCCTTCCGATTTGGCGTATAGCTTGCATTCTCTTATTTGGTCCTCTATAGATTCTTCTCTCTGGCCGGCTGAAGAGTACCTGGCATAAATAACGGCTTTTTTTAACATTTGGACCAATCCTTTCTCATGTATCAAAAAACGTGTAAATAGCTTACTGAAACAAAACGCCTAATAAACGTGATAAATACTTGATTTGCCTAATGTCTCAAAATAGGCTAAAAAAATAATATGAAACAAACGCATATTTTTTGACAAAAAGTGTGCATATTATTTCGCAAAAATGCACAAAGTGTCATTTTGCTTTCAACCACATATAAACAATAAAGGCCTTCCTTGGCACAGGGAGGCCTTTTATGATATAATATCAAAAGCTAAAGGTCTCCAGTCGTGGGAGTATTTGGCAATGACCGTTCGGTGTTGGCGCACCGGCGGTCTATTTTTTTATGCTTGTGCTGTATCTTTAGCAGCTAATCTTAAAGTTTCTCTATACTCTTTGGCCTGGGCCAGAAGAGTAAATTCTACAGTGGCATTATGATTCTTTTTAACTTCTTCTTCAATCTCTTTAAGTGGAACCTTGTAAAACTCTTTTCTCTCGTTAACCTTGTTAACTCTATATTTTTCAAATACTTGATGAAGCTTGGCTTCCAAGGTTGGTGCATCGCCGGAGAAAATCATAGCATGAACATCGAATTCAAACGGAACGGAAGCGCTGCTTAATTCATCAATTCTATCCATAGGCTCAAGTCTGCGTGTCATGCCAATTTTATAAACATCTTCCCCGAAGCTGCCGATATTGGATATTACATATACAAATCCGGCACGTGCATTCTCTTCTCTGGTTGCAACATCCTTCTTTTCGCCTTCCAGGGCCTTAAGCTTTTCTTCCAATTCTTTGATTTTATCGGAATATAACTGATTTTGTACGGTATCAACGGACTTAGACATATAAGCCATAAGCTTAGATATTTCAGTATTAAACTGTTTTTCATCCTTCTCAATACTTTGTTTCTTTTTCTCTAGCTCTCTACGTACTTTCTCTTCTTCAACCATTTGTTCACGAATGGCTTTTTGTTGCTCCTTTTCCTGCTCTTTCTTCTGATAGTAAGAATACAACAAAGTGGCTTCGTCAAGCTTCATAACTAGCATTTTATCGGTTAGATTTATATTATCCGTAGTAAAAATTTTATTTAAGGTATCAAATGATTTTTGAATATGTGATTTTATTGAATCGATATTTTTAAAATTAATATTAGTAAAATAATTTTCGCACTCGGCATTATAACAGCGCAGTAGCTGCCTAACATTATTGTTGAGAGCCTTTTTATCACTGACAGTATTAAGAAGGGCAATTGCCTTACCTTTTTCGATAAGATCCTTCTCATTCTTTTTAATCATAATTAGGTTTGTCTTAACTTCTTCAGAAGTAATAGCAGCCAGTGAATCTTCGTTCATCACACCAGAGATATTAACCGTAGCCTCTTTTGTTAGGCTTTCAATCTGTTTATCTAATTCCTTAATTTCTAAAGTTTTAGTGGATATTATCGTATTTAGGCTCTGCTGACTTTGTGCGGTTTTAATTTTAATTTCGTTTGCTTTTTTATTTGCTTCATCAACAATATCAGCTGCTCTTTTGTTGGCGGCATTAATAGTGGCTGCTGCTTGATTATCGGCAGCATTTTTTAATTTTTCAAATACATCGTTTTTATTCTTCATTTGGAAAAACTTATAACAGCCATAAGCGAAACCAGTAAGAATAACAATAAGAATAAGAACCAAAACAACATCATTCATTCACAACATCTCCCTTTTATTTTTGACCGCCTTGTATGATCCTCAGGTTTATGCGCCTTTCCCACGGGCTGCACTTTCTTGGGGACAGATAGTAAAATCCGGATTAAGAGTAAATGATTTGACGGCATCGGATGCGATTCGCTGTCCTTTTTTATTGAGATTACGGAAATCTTCTATAAGTGAAATTTCATCTTTTGAAAGTGATTTAGCTATTTTGGCGACATTATCATCTAAATAATAAGATTGGCGATTCTCTTTTTCATCAAAAAAATAACTCTTAGGGACTGAAAAGACAGAAGAAAGTTTTTCTATAATACCCATTCTAGGAATAGCTTTTTTTAATAACCATTTTCCAACAGTTGATTCTGAAATACCAATTGTTTCAGCCAATTCTCTTTGTGTAATATTATTTTTATCAAGAAGTATTTTAAGCTTTTTTACAAATATATCTTGAAAAGCTTGAACTTCATTGTTTGTCATTCTTATCACATCCTTTACATATTCTGATTATAGAATAAAATTCTAATAAAAGCAAGAATAAAAAGCCGAAAAATAGAATTTAAGTATTGACACTAGAACTAAATTCTAGTATACTTTCAAAAAGAGGGGGTGAGATAAATGGAATTTAAAATGTCTTTAAAGGCAGCAAGAACCCAAGGGGAACTTACTGTTATCAAGATGGCAAGAGCACTTGAAATAGGCAAGGACAGATATCTTAAGTGGGAAAAGCATCCAAGTTTAGTTCCTGCTGTTTATCAGCCCAAGATTTCCGAAGTAACTGGTGTTCCGTTGAATCTTATTTTTTTTGGCAATTAGCTAGAATATAATTCTAGTAAATGGCGAAAGGAGAAAATCATGACCAACGTAGGAATTTCAAATCCGGGAACTAGCCATATAAAAATAAAGCAATTGGAGTGGAATAACCTTGTAAGAGCTACGTTCCAGGCTTGCTTAAGAAATAAATCCAGTAATGCAGAACCTGTAATTCATCATAAAAATAGCATCATTAAAGCTGATGCATGAGGAGGCTTTTTAAATGCAACTTGTTATTAATGTTTCCGATGAGGATTTTATTAGACTTAATCAAAAACTTGAGAAAATCAAGGCTGAGCAACAAGAGTGGGAGAGAATAAATCAAAAGTGTAGTGATCTTATTCAAACCTTACCAAAACTTCTTGTAGATAAAGACAAGCTCAAAAAAAGCCATGATCATATCTTTGATGCTTTAAGGTATGCGTTTAATGGATTGAACTTAACACCAGGAGTGCTTAAAACTGTTAAGCTGCATAGCTTAAAAATAGTGCCGTCATATTTTGACGATGTGTCCAGCGGCAAAAAGAAGTTTGAAATCAGAAAGAATGATAGAGACTTTCTTGTCGGAGATTTGTTAAATCTACGTGAATGGAATCCAGAGACAGAAAGATATACCGGCAGGGAGCTTACTGCCAAGGTTACTTATAAAATCAACGGCGGCCAATACGGCCTAGATAATGATTATTGTGTGCTGGGAATCGAAATCGACAGTCCTAAAAAAGAGGAGTGAGTTTCATGAAAAGAGCGATTTTGGCATTAATCATAGCTCTTAGTCTATCCGGAATTGCCCAAGCGCTTGACCAAGCGCCACAGCCTCACAACACGATAATAATTACTGTGCAGCCAGGCGATACTCTCTGGGAAATTGCCGGCAGATATATGGAAGATGGCCAGAACATCCAAGAAGCTATGTATATCATTAGACAAACTAACCCCGGTAAGATACCCGGCGGCATGGTTATCTCCGGAGAAAAGCTTATTATTCCCGTACCTATGAGCATGGAGGCTAAATGACCAAGCATCAAAGGGCATTATTGGAACAGGCATTTTTGGCCATTCGAGTTTTTTGCAAATCAATAGACTGTTCTAATTGTCCTTTTTATACCAAATCACCTTCATGTATTGCAGACAGCTTTTTAAAGGTATTGGAAAAAGAATTTGCCAACAAGAGAAAGGGAAAAAACAATGATAGACCAGAATAAAAAATTAATCTATATTGCCCATCCATATAACGGCTTAGAGGTTAATATAACCAAGGCTACTGACCTTTTGGTACTCCTGCAACAGCAGTACCTACACCAATATACCTTCGTTTCTCCTATCCATGGCTTAAACGTTGGCCTACTTTATGAATGCTTAACAGCGGAAATTGCTATATCTAACTGTATTAATCTTCTAAAAAGGTGCGATGAAGTTTGGGCAGCTCCGGGATGGCGGCAATCAAGTGGATGCTTAGATGAATATCATTTTTGCTGTAAAAATAAAATCCCGTTTTACGAAATGAAATTTTCGGTTTTTCCACTTCTGATAAACCCGATGCAAGTAGAAGGCAAAGTAGAAGAGCCTGAAGAACCCAAAGCACCGGCACCTATCGAAGAAAAAACAGAATTGCCAGAACATGATTTTGGCAAAATTTTTACAAAGGATGATTTGGCTTTTCTAGACAATTATTCAGCCAAAGGCGGTTCCGTTAAGGCACTAGCAGATAAGGCCGGTATTAAGACCAAAGTGTTCTATGCAAGAATTTACAGGGCCAGAAAGAAATTTGGGGAAAAAGAACCGGATTCGCCAGAAGCTGAAAAGGTTGATCCTGTAGCTGCAAAGAAAAAAGAGAACTTCATAAAGGCTATGACTAAACGCAATCTGTCAAGGTATAGCAATGAAGATCTTAAATAATTGCCCATGGCGGCAAAAGGCGAATCCAAATAAACGCAAGCTAACGAAATTGTTTGATATAAAACAATACTATATCTGCTTTTTGGACGGTAAAGGATGTATGCCGACAATCGAAAGGCCTTGCCCAAGAGATATAGAAGGTAAACAAAATGACCGCCAGTGATAAGGACACCAGCGGTCAAGGTTCAAAATATCCGTACAGGAATTTTGAAGTTATTTAGATTATACCACAAATTGAGGAGGTGGCAATATGTATTTTAATGTATGTCCACATTGTGGAGCCCATTTAGATCCTGGCGAACAGTGCGACTGCCTACAAGAAAAACAGAAGTCACCTGTTCAAGAACATAAATTGAGTGATTCTGAAAAAGGTGGGAGGACAAATTATGAATCAGGAAGTTATAAACAAAATCAACGAAGAGGTTATTAAAAATAAAGATAATACTGCTTTTGTTCGTATTGCTGATTACTTGAAATTTAAGATTGCCGGAAACTCTAAGGCAATAGAAAAATATCTTGGGAAAAAAGGAAGTATTCAAAATTGCTTTGACAATATTCGCTCAAGAGCCAGGAAAGAATCTTCCAGTAACTCCTGTTGTGTTGAGGATGAAAAGGTTTTTGGCTGGGCTAAGGAATTCTATGGTTTGACTAATACTTCGGAACCAGACGGCATAGATATTGATAAGCTTCTCGAACAGGAGTGATCTTATGTCCTTAGATGTCACCAAAAAACAAGTTAAAGAAATATTGAGCCACTTTCCGGATATTAATAGCAAAGTAAAGAGCTGGATTAGGCACGATGTAATGAATAATTATATTATCGTCAAGGATATGAAGCATAAAGACAAAGGTTGGTGCTCTTGCTGTCGGCACGTTGTAGAGCTGGAAAATAGCCGGCACTTAGCTAATGTAGTATGTCCATATTGTGGCGCAAAAGAGCAAGTAATATTTGCCTGGCGCCGAAAAGCTGAGAGAACAGAGGTACAGTATTGGGTATATTTTAATAAATCTAAAAAGGATAAAGATGCCGTAGTAGCACGATGGGGAGAATCAGTTCGTAATGAGTATAATAGCAAGCTGAGTTCCTATGACAACATTTTAAATTACGTTTTAGGTTATTATGTCTTTTATCCACATCAAGTGCATAAAAAAAATATTATGTTGAAACATAATGGTAGAGCCAACTGGCCTTTTAATAAGTGCAAATCTTTTTATCCCAACGAATATGAATTACGAAAAACAATTTTCCCTCTCAATAATTCAAGTGATTATTATTTTAATTGTAGGCAGGGGACTTTTATTGATGCAAAAAGCCTATTGGATGCAGTAAAAAATACTAAATTTCAATATATTTTTCCGGACAAATTGATGCCGATTCAAGATATGGCTCCTAATCATGAGCAAGCTTTTATCCGTTGGTTGGATGTCTACAATAAATACCCAGCTCTTGAATATTTATGGAAAATAGGCTTAAAAAGATTTACTAGAGACATAGTAGATCATATCTATATGATTGCTGATTTTGGCGTTAATGCTAAAGGAAAAACAATAAAGGATTTTTTAGGATTCAACCCTACGCCAGAAGAAGTGGCAATCATAGAAGAGCAAGGTTCTGAAAGAATTAACATAATTAAGTATTGGGAAGAAAATTTAAAGAATTTGGGCATAATTTCTCTTGCCCAGTTTGCTGGAGCTAGAGGCATGATTTGCTGTCAATATGAGTTGGAAAGGCTCAAAAGGATACACTTATATGAAAAAAGTTTTGTCAAGATATTTAATCACCTTGAAAAATGGCGGGCTTTGTATCTCAACAAGCAGACCTACAATGACATACTGACGACTTGGGATGATTACATTGATATTCTTAAGCAGCATCATCTTAATGTTAAAGACCTAATGTATCCAAAAGACCTATTCAAAGAACACAGCCACCAGGTAATGCAAATAAAGCTTTTGCTTAACAAAGAAGTAAATAAAAAAATAATAAATAGGGCAAAAGATTTGGGCAAACTGTCTTATCAAAACGAATCATTTGTAATAAGGCCTATCAATGATTATCAAGAGTTGTACGAAGAGGGCAATTTCCTACATCATTGTGTAGCCAGCTATGCAGACCGGTACGCATCAGGCAAAACCAATATTTTTACAATACGAGATATTAAACAGCCGGCGATGCCAATTGTTACGGTTGAAATTAATAAAAAAAGTATTGTGCAAGCCAGGGCCAAATTTGACCACCGACCGAAAAAGGATGTTGCGACTTTTTTGAAAGAATATCAAAAGGCTAAAGGCTTAAAAGGAGAATGGACACATGAAGAAATGTATTGATAATACTGAGATTGCAGTTGTTAGGACAGTAGAAATGGTTGCAGCGGAAATCAATGGCATTAAGGACCAGACCAGGCAGATGGTGCTGGTCAATGCTATTGCTATTGGCCAGAGATTAGCTGAAGCTCACGAAATGGTGCCTTATGGCGAGTGGGAGAAGTGGCTCAAAGAGAATGTTAATTATTCTAAAACCACCGCTACTAATTTAATTAATATTTTCAATGCTTATTCTACTGACCAAGGCCAGCTATTCGGAGTTCAGACAAAAAGCCAAGCGCTTGGTCAACTGAGCTATACACAGGCGCTTGTTTTGCTTGGCCTTCCGGCTGAAGAGCGAGAAACATTTGTCATTGATCATGATATGGAAAGTATCTCAACAAGAGAGCTTCAAAAAATCGTTGACGAAAAAAAGGCGGCCGAGAAAAAAGCTCAAGAATTTAACTCCATGCATATCGAGGACCTTAGTAGGATAGATAAACTGGAGAAAGACTTGGAGAAGGCTAAAACAAACAAGGATAAAGAAAAAATCAAACAGCTGAAAGACCAGCTTAAAAACGAGCAAAAGTATATTGCTGAATTACAAAAAAATGCCCATAAAAAAGAGATTGTCGAGAAGGTACCTGATGAAGTAGTGGCAGAGCTAGACAGTCTCAGAAAGAAAATAAAACTAACCGATACCGATGCTAAGTTTAAGGTTAATTATAAAATTTTCCACGATAGTTTCGAAGAAATGGCCAACTTAGCTCAATCCGATGTTAAATATGCAAAGGCATTAACAGAAATCTTAAGTAAGCTCCAAGCTGAAGCTATTAAATTAGCTTGCCTTGCAATAGACAGGGAGGATAAATCTAATGAAAATAATTAATATATCTTTTGGCGGCGGCAAGGTGAAAATTAATTACCTTTCCGGCGAAAATGATAAGGAAGAGAACGTACTGGCAAGCCCGGACTTGCCAGCACCAGAATTTATCAAGGCATTAAAAGCAATTATGCCTGTGTTTGCACAATATTTTCAGCTTCCCGATGCCGTAATCAAAAAGTGCGAGCTGAAGAAGTTGAAATTTAAGCACTATGATTATCTGAAGGATAAGGATGCTTTTGATTATAGAATCTTTGCAACATTTAGCTATGATCCTAGCTACTTAACAGATGGTGTCATTGCAGGTGAATGTATAGAGATTCCGGCTCAATTTGATAAAGAAAAAAATAAATTTATCGTGGATGCCAAAAAGGCCGGAGATGCAATCCAGGAACAGGCTCTATTGTACATTAATGGCGAAAGAGCACAAACCAAGCTGGATTACGATAAAGAATAATGCCGGCCTGGACGGAAGAGGCTTATGCTGACTACTTGGCCAAACGCCAAAGAAAGAAAACTATACATAAGACCAAGAAGGGATTATATAGCTAATACTTTCCGGTATATATAATAGAAGGATTTTTATTGCAAAACATTTTCCTTCCATTATATATACATTTAAATTAACAGGCGGCGGCCTGTTTCTAGCTTGATAAATAATATTATTTTGAGGACGGTCTATTATGCCATATCTGCAATATACTTTTGTTACTGGTCGAGTTGTTGAAATTGAGAAAAAGCATAGTGTTAAATATCAATCCGTTTTAAGAACAAGGCAACCCAAAAAACAAGAAACCGCAGAAAGTCAAAAAATAATAAACGAAAATAATGCCATAAAGAATCTTCGTAGAATTATTAACACTAATTTTGGTTATAGAGATTTTCATTTGGTATTGACATATAGACAAGAAAACAGACCAACCGGCAAGGAAGAAGCAATTAACGAAGTTAAGAACTTTCTTAGGCGGCTTAGAAATATATATCGTAAAGCTGGAATTGCGTTGAAATACATTCTCACCAGCGAATATGGCGAGAAGTCAATACATCATCATCTGGTAGTACCTAACATTAACCCTGCATTGATTCAGAGAGTTTGGACCAAGGGAAGAATCAATGTGCAGCCTTTAGACAAAACTGGCCAATATGAACAGTTGGCCAGCTATTTAATTAAGCAAACTAGAAAAACATTTCTTGATCCTAATCGGTCTTTACATAAAAAGAGATGGTGCGGCTCCAGCAATCTTATTCATCCGGAGCCAATAATTGAGATTGTCAAAGCTGATTCATGGCGTGAAGATCCTGTGGCTTGGAAAGGCTATAAGATTACTAGATGCAAGTCCGGTGTAGATGATTTCACTGGCTATCCGTATCAAAGCTATATCATGGTGCAAGAAATAGAGCTTTTCCCGGAGGTGCAACAAATTGAGCTACCGCCCAAAAAACGAAGAAGAAGAAAGAGAAAACAATATAGGCCGATTGTCAGCCAAGAACTCTTCTAAGCAGGCCATCAGCCATACTACCTTTGCGTGGATGAACCGTGGGAAGAACATACGACAGAAGATAGCTTCACACAATGAACAGAAACAGTCTGTAATTGACCTATTGCATAGACTATCTCCATGCATGAGCGAAGCTCCTTCCGGTGGTGCCGGCCAAGGCGATAAGATTGGCAATTCCATTGCAAAGATAGACGAACTAAATAATATTTTAACCGCTGAGGTTAAAGAGCTTGGGCAAGTCCTTATCGAGATTAACGCTGTGATTAAGAAGGTTAAGCTGAAGAACAAGGAAACACAGATTGCCCAGGTAATACTTGAGCGCCACTTCTGTCTTGATAAGCCAGAGTGTCAGCTTGAGCATATCGCCTGTAAGATTAACTATAGCTATAGGCAGACCTATAGGCATTACATTCTGGGAATGCTAGAAGTCCAGAAGATTCTAAAAAAACAAAAGATGTCATAGAATGTCATACTATTGACGTGTTATACTGTATGCGTGAAAAGAAGGTAAACACGGTCATTAGTGTGCAACATAGCTAATGGCCTTTTCTTATGCCTGAAAGAAGGTGGCACATTGGCCAGAGACTTTGCTGAAAAGTTCTATAACTCCAAGGAATGGCTAAAGTGTAGGGCAGCTTATTTGGCTTCTGTCAATGGCTTATGTGAGAAGTGCTTTAGAGCAGCATTGATAGTCCATCACAAGAAGCCACTAAATGAGGATAACATCAATGATCCTCAGATAACTTTAAGTTTTGATAATCTTCAAGCACTCTGCTTGGATTGTCATAACGAAGTTCATGGATACAAGAACAAAGAGAAGTCAATCCAGGATGGATACGCTTTCACGGCTGATGGAGACATTATAGCTATCCCCCCTGGTTCACACCCCGGTAGGGCAAAAAATTAAAACCGAGATAGCCCCTTCGCTTAACACACAGGTCAAAAAAAATTACCCCCGTGTATCCGAGGGGCGGCAAGATGGTGATACGAAATGCTCAAGAAGGTTACAAAAAAAAAGAAAACTTCCAATAAGAGCGAAAAAATCGTAACTCAAAAAATAATTGACAAAGAAATTCGCCGACTTAAAAAAATTTACGCAGATTTGCCAAAAAATAAATGTGTTTTGGCCCAAAAATTAATAGAAAATGCTGCTTTTTTATCATACAAGCTTGATGACCTGCGTAAAATAATGCTGGAAAACCCAGATGTAGTCGAGACTTACCAGCACGGTGAAAAACAATCAGGAACTAAGCAAAGTGTATATATGACTAGCTACGAATCCGTATTAACTACTTACGGCAGGGTTATAGCCCAGCTTGATAAGATGCTTCCAGCGCCCAAACCGGTAGCTAAGAAGGCAGATACTGATGAAGAACTCGAAAACTTTATTAACTCAAGATAGTGAATTTAATCCTATCAGGGAATATTGGGAGCAGATTAAACATGGACTTAAGGTTAGCCGGAAAGTACGGTTAACATACAAAAAATTAAACAGCGATATGCGTAATAAAAAATGCGTGTGGGCCTACAATCCAAGAAAAGCCCAACACGCTATTTTATTTATCGAAAAGTTTTGCAAACACTCCAAAGGCAGCAAAGGCGGTCATCCTTTCATCCTAGAACTTTGGCAAAAAGCTATGGTGGCTGCCATGTTTGGCTTTGTTCACAAAATTGATGGAACAAGACGCTTTCAGGAAGTCTTTTTTATGGTTGCAAGAAAGAATGGTAAATCTACTTTAGCGGCTGCTATAGGCCTGTACCTGCAAATAGCGGACCAAGAGCCAGGCGCCGAAGTCTATGCAGTCGCAACTAAAAAAGATCAGGCAAAGATTATATGGCTGGAAGCAAAAAGGATGGTTCTTAAAAGTCCGAAGCTGCTTCAAAAAGATAAGCCGCTGGTGTCTGAGCTTTACGCTGCATCTAACGAAAGTTATTTCAGACCGCTTGGTTCAGATTCAGAAACCTTGGACGGCCTTAATGTTCACGGCGGACTATTCGATGAAATTCACGCCTGGAAGAGTAGGGAACTGTATGATGTTGTTAAGGACGGCACCAGCTCCAGAGAGCAACCATTAATTTTGATTACTACTACTGCCGGTACAGTGCGAGATAGCATTTTCGATATCAAGTATGACCAGATGGCCCGTATCATTACTGGCTATGAAGATGGCCAAGAAATTAACGACAGAGTATTACCGATAATTTATGAACTTGATGATAAGTCAGAATGGACTAATCCGGAATGCTGGGCAAAGGCTAACCCAGGACTAGGAACCATTAAAAAAATAGATACTTTAGCCACAAAAGTTAAAGAAGCACAGAGAAACCCGCTATTAGTCAAGAATCTGTTATGCAAAGATTTTAACATTCGTGAAACTAGTGTTGATGCCTTCCTGACATTTGCAGAAATTCAGAATCCGGCAAAATTCACGATGGAAGAGTTGGAGCCCAAAGTCAAGTATGCTATTGGCGGCGTAGATCTGTCAGAGACTACAGACTTAACGGCTGCAACCTTGATATTCAAGAATGCTCCGGACGGTCCGATGTACAACATGAGTATGTTCTGGATACCGGAGGATGTTTTTGAAAAAAGAGTGCATGAAGATAATGTGCCATATGACATATGGCGAGACATGGGCCTAATCCGTTTAATCCCTGGCAACAAAAACCATCCAAAATTTGTAACTCAATGGTTTAAAGAAATTGTTGATACATTTGGATTGTATATTACTTGGGTTGGATACGATGCCTGGGGTGCTGAATATTGGGTTGAGGATATGAGCAAATACTTTGGCAGTCAAGCCTTGGTTCCTGTTCGCCAAGGCAAACAGACCTTAAGCATCCCGATGAAGGAACTTAAGGCCGATTTAGCGGCCAAGAAGATTATTTATAACAACAATCCCCTTATGAAATGGTGCATGGCCAATGTTAATGTTGACAGCGATAAGAATGGCAATATACAACCGCACAAAGGCAGGAACCAAAGAGCCAGAATAGATGGTTTTGCGGCCCTGCTTAATGCTTATACCATATACCAAAAGCATATGGAGGAATACAACACCGATATTGGAGGTTACTAATATGGGCTTGATTACAAGATTTAAAAATTTATTAACAAACAGGAATAAAAGTCCCACCGAAGTTACTTATCAGCTAATGCGAATTTTAGGTAATGGTACTTGGGCCTGGAACGGTAAGATATACGAATCTGACATGATAAGGTCTATCATCAGGCCCTTCGCTTCTGCTATTGGCAAATTAGAACCCAAGCAGATACGAACAACCAAGGATGATGTACTTATTAATCCAGATTTGTACGTTCAATTCTTATTGCAAGAACCTAACCCACTCATGACAGGCCAAAAGTTCAGAGAAAGATTAGCCTGGCAGTATATGCTAAATGGAAATGCCTTTGCGCTGCTCGTTCGAGATGTCAACGATTACGCAATACAGATGTATCCAATCAATTCTTGTGGCGTTGAAGCAATATACGAGAATGGCAATCTCTTTTTAAGATTCTCCTTGCTCAACGGCAAGCAAGCTACTTATAGCTATAACGATATTATTCATGTACCTTTTGATACCGGAGACAATGAGCTCTTTGGTTCTAGCAATGCTAAGGCACTACTTCCGCTAATGACGGTGGTATCAGCCAGCGATGGAAGTATCGTTAATGCTATTAAGAATTCCGGCATTGTAAAATGGCTGCTCAAATACTCCAGAGGTATGTTGCCTCCTGAATTAAAAAAGAGAGCCAAGGAATTCTCCGATAATTTTCTAATTACTCAAACCGGTGAAGATAATATTGGCGTAGCGGCTGTCGGTGCCGATGCTGATGCTATTCAGATAGAACCAAAGGACTACGTGCCAAATGCACTTATCCAGGATAGAACGGCAAAGAGGGTTATGGAGTATTTCAATACCAATGAGAACATTGTTCTAAGCAACTACAATGAGGACCAATGGAACTCATATTTTGAATCCGTGATAGAACCTTTTTCTCAAGCTTTATCTGAAGAATTTACAAAAAAAGTATTCTCAAGAAGAGAAAGGTCCTTTGGGAACCGGATTATCTTTGATGCCGGAAGCCTAGAGTATGCATCCATGCAAAGTAAATTGAATTTAGTTCAAATGGTTGATAGAGGTTCGTTAACACCTAACGAATGGCGGCGGATTCTTAATCTCGGTCCTATTGAGGGTGGAGATAAGCCTCTACGGCGCAAGGATACTGGTGTAGTAGGAGGTGATAACGATGGACAATCTACAAATTAACGGAACTATTATCCCATCAGACTGGCAAGATTTGTTTGATTGGTTCGGTATGCAAGGAACTAGCCCCAAAAAAGTTAAAAATTATTTAACTGCTGCTAAAGGTGCAGATATCGTTATGGATATCAATAGCCCAGGCGGTTCAGTATATCCAGGACTTGAGATATATTCAATCCTTAAGGATTATCCGGGCAATGTTACAGCTAGGGTAATGAGTATAGCAGCTTCTGCGGCCAGTATGATTATGTGTGGAGGTGATCATGTACTTATCTCTCCCGTTGCACAAGTTATGATTCATAACTGTAGTTGTGACGGTGCAGGCAATTATTTGGACCATGAAAAATTGGCGGCTGAACTTAAAAAGCTTGACCAAGCGTGTGTACAAACATACACCATTAAAACCGGAAAATCCGAAAAAGAGATGCTTGCCTTAATGGCAGACACTACTTTTTTTAATGCTCCGGATGCTGTAAAAATTGGCTTAGCCGATGAAGTAATTGATTTGGAAAAAGAGCCAACAGCCCTTAAAGCGGTGGCTTCCATGGAAACTGGATTAATGTCACCCAAAATGATTGAAGCGCTGACTAGAATGATGCACGAAGAGCAACAACAGGCTCAGCGTAACAATAAAGAATTGGAATTAGAAAAAGGTTATTTAGATTATTTTGAAATCAAAGGAGGAAAGTAAAAATGAACGAAAAAATGTATTTGGAAAAACGTGACAGCCTTACTGCTGACATGAAAAAGGCTTTGGATGCAGGTGATTTGGAGAATGCAAAGGCTATTCGTCAAAGCATCATCGATTTGGATTATGCTCAAGATGCTTATAACAAAGAGTTGGCTAATGTTAGTGCTCTTGGTGAACCTATTATTGCTAAGGGTGCAGCTCCGCTGGCTGTGCCTCTTGCTAATGTTACCGGAGCTCCTACGGCTGATGCTAAAGCTAAGCTTTATGAAAGAGCGTTTGCAAAATTTATGCTGAAAAGAAGTCTTGACGATGAAGAAACTGCCATCTTCGATGAAATCAATTCCGCTAAAGCTGCCATGACCACAGAAACAAATTCAGTTTTGGTTCCTAAGACGATGCTATCCGGTATTTGGAAAGAAATGGAAGAAGCTCATCCCATTTTGTCCGAGTTAGCTAAAACGTTTGTTCAAGGAAATGTTGATATCCTTATGGAAGCTGATAGTGGGGATGCAGCTGAATTTTACGATGAAGCTACGGCTGTAAAAGATGGTACTACTTCTTTTGCTACCTTGAGCTTAACAGGTTATGAATTATCAAGAGCTATTCCTGTGTCTTGGAAGCTTAAGATTATGAGCGTTGAAGAATTTTTGCCTTATATTACTGCAAATATTGCTGAGAAGATGGGCGAAGGTTTAGCAACCGCTGTTATTTCCGGCAAAGGTGTGCCGGCTGCTGGAGACAAATCCTTTAAGGCTCAGCCTAAAGGCATTATTACATCTCTGGAGGCTGAAAGTGGAACTCCTCAAATTATTACTTATACTGGTGATTTAACCTATAAGAACATTACGGCCTTTATGTCCAAACTAAAATCTGGATATCTGAACGGCTCCTTTATTTATGCTAACAACGATACCATTTGGAATCAATTAGCTAACATCCTTGATGGTACCGGTCGTCCTATTTTTGTTCCTGATCCTACCGGAAAATTTGTTGGCAGGATTTTTGGTGAAGGCGTATTAGAAGAAGCTGGTATTCCGGCTGGTGGCATTTTGCTTGGCAATGTTAGAAAAGCATATGCAATGAATGTCAATAAGGATGTATCCATGTATTACGAAGATCATATTAAAGATAGATATACCGACTACATGGGCTATGCCATTGTTGATGGTAACACTAAAACAACTAAGGCATTTTCCTACTTAAAAAAATCAGCTTAACCGTGAGCCCTGAAACAGCTACATTCAGCAAAGCTGCGGCGGCTGATGTAGTGCTTACGGTTGCAGGAGCCACGACAATTACTGCATTAAAGAATGGTACATCTAATGTTAATGCAGCTAACTACACTATTAATGGCTTAGTAGTAACCATTACTAAGGATTATTTAACCGGTTTGGCTAACGGTGATAAGACATTTACAGTGGTTACGGATGCAGGAAGCGTAGTTTCTACTGTTACGGTAGGTGATTAATATGGCGGCTATCACGCTGGAAGCAGTAAAAGTGTACTGCCGAATTGACGGTACAGAAGAAGATGGTATGCTTCAGGACTGCATAGAATCAGCAAATATGATTATCTTGGAGCGCTGCGGCAAAACCAAGAAAATTAATACTGATGGTTCAACAACAGCCATTGAAGAAACTAAACCGTTCCAGCTGGCAGTTATGCAGTTAGTATGTTACTGGTACGATAACAGGGTTGACAGAGCTAACATGGATGCGACAAAGGCCCAATCGCCTTTGCCACCATCCGTGGATATGCTTGTAGACCACTTCAAGAACAGTGACTTTTATAGTTAAAGGTGGTGTTTCCCGTGATACTTGTTGGCAAACTCGATAAAAGAATTAAGTTCTTTGAGAGATACAAAGTCTCAGAGGATACGGGCTCCGGTCCCAAATACGATTACAAAGATCCTGTACCACGTTGGGGCGAATTTATAACGGACAAATTTGGAAGTGCCGTTATACTTGGAGACGGTGAAGCCGGAGTGATAACTAGAAAGATTTTAGTTCGATCAGGCTTAAATATCGCCAAAGGCTGGAAGGCAAGCTGGAAAGATCATACATTTGTCATCAGAGATGTTGATGATTCCACTCCTGGCCAGCTTACATTAACTGCCGAGGAGATATCACAATGAGCAAAGGTTTTCGTATATATGCCAATATTGATTCAGAGGTTTTTAAAGCAATCAAAAATGTGGATAACTACAATACCAATGCCCAGAAGTCCATTAGAAAAGCGATGGCAGATGGTACCAAGTCAGTATATGATGCGGCATTTTCCAAAGCTCCTCATGGCAAGAACAACAAAATAAGGGCTGGGCTGCATTGGAGCTATGACGAAGCCAAAAATACCGGTGTGGTCAAATCTAGTGCTCCCCATGGCCACTTATTTGAATTTGGAACAAATGAAAGATTTGTATATCCTACCAGAAGAAAGGCTTTAAAAATGTCTGATGGCAGATTTGCCAGGGGCGTTAATCGTTCCGGAAGAATTCGGCCAAAGCCGTTTATGAGACCGGCCATAGAACAAGAAAGGCCCAACATAGAGAGTGAAGTAAAGAAGGTGCTTGAATGATTATAGTCAGAGATATTCCACAGGTTAAATTAAGGGAAGCAGTCTTTGCACTACTTAAAAATGGTCAGACACATGATGTTTATGGTGTCGTTCCGGCTAAGGCCAAATTACCTTATATGGTTATAGGTGGTACTACTTTTAAACCGGATGCAAGCAAAAATTCTCTAGGCTGGAATGCATCAGTTACGATTCATTGCTGGTCAGAAACTAAAGCTATGGCTACGTGCAACGAAATGATGACAGATGCAGCCAGCATAATTACAGGCCTATATAATACAGCCCAAGTCGATGGCTACCAAATTATCGACTGTGAATTAGATTTAGCTGATGGCAACGAAGAGGATGAATATTCTTTCCATGGTGTTTTGACATTTTTATTTAAAATACAACAAAAGGAGTGATTTAAATGTCTTTAACAGCAACAGCTTTGGCAGCTTTGCCAACCAACCCTGATACTCAGATTGCTGAGGCGGGTAAAGATACGTTATTAAGTATCAACACTGGTACCACTGAGGTACCTGTATGGACACTTGTAGGTGGTCAGCGCAATTCCCCGGTTAAGCAAAGTGCTAACAGCATGGATGGCTCCCATAAGACAAGTGGCGGCTGGTCTCAAGGCATCCCAGGCTTGAAATCTTGGAGCATTGATTATTCCGGATTACAAATTATGGATGATTCCGGTTTGCAAGCAGTAGAATACGCTTTCCGCAACAACAAACAACTCAATGTAAAAATTGAGTACCCTAATAAGAAGTATCAAACTGGTTGGGCTTTCATTACTGCCTTCAATCGTGAAAATCCTCACGATGGTATCGCTACTGCCAGTGCTACTTTGACCGGCGTAGGTGCAATTTCCGAAATGACCGAACCTAAAGCTTAAGGAGGTTTAGAAAATGAAAGAAGTAACTACCATCCGGCTGACTAAAGATAAAAAGCTGGATTTACGCTT
>Ga0268357_101245_pt1 | contig 19128 bp, 22 predicted proteins | sample BioMet10_FD_192466 | JGI IMG/M metagenome (GOLD analysis project Ga0268357, IMG submission 192466) | Sewage microbial communities from Oakland, California, United States - Biofuel 10 (Illumina Assembly) | ecosystem: Engineered > Wastewater > Sewage > Unclassified | place: USA: California... | reverse complement strand
GTCACCACCGCCGTCAGGTCCCTTCTCTCCTCTTCGGTCAGGGTTACCGCATATCTGTTCATGTGTATCGCCTCCTGAAGAGACGATACCACCTATAGTAATAAATATAAAACCTAACTTAACACTAGGTTCGGTATGAACCTATGGACTATCCAAAGTCCTCATTCCTGGAAACGATGGCGTTCATTCACGGAGCTGCAATTGAATGCCATTGATCCCATCGTTACCGTTTCCGCACTTGCCAGCACAGGGGTCGCCTCGGCCTCTCCGACCGACCCCGATAGCATCGAGAACCCCTTGATCTCCGTGTCACGCACGGGCTGCGCTCCATGGCGAAGAGGCAGTTCTTCTTGTCCACGGGGCTCCAGTTGACCACGAGGCCAAGTTCCTTCCTGACATCCCTCTCCGAACGTGCCGGTTGCATAGTCGATCGTGTAGCCGTTGGCGCGGTCGTAGACCTCTTCCTGCATATCGAGGCCTCTGTCTGACGAGAGCGCCCCGACGTAGACGGGCGTAGCGGAGTGCCAGACGCTCACGTCGGGATGCGCCTTGAAGTAGGAGACGGTGCGGGTCTCGAAGTAGGCCATGCCGCCGTTGTTCCTCCTGACGTTCTGCATGCGGGTGTCGGTGACGAGGTCCTCCACGGGGGTGGCTCCCGTGGCGACGTCATAGCCACTCAAGGAGCCGGCGATGAGGTGGCTGCGGTTCCAGAGGTAGCCGCTATAGGTCTTGCCTTGCTGCGTTTCGACCCCAAACTGAACTAGAGGTCTCAATTTTCAACCGTTCGCCGGCGCATGGCGTCCGTTCGGTTGGTCGTTGCTTCGTCTTCCTCTAAACAACTAGTTTTACCTTCGTAAGTATGCGATTATCCTCAATGTAAGTCATAAACGAAGATAAACATATATGAAAATAGACATTCAAAGGCACGCGGGCTTCTTGCAACCAACGGGAAGTGGAGTTGAGCAGCTTGAGGAAGATAATCAATCAGCCAGAGGACATCGTCGCCGAGATGGGTCGAGGAATCGCCCTCGCCTATCCCGACCTCGTGTTCGACCCGAAGTTCCACTACATCATGAAGAGGGAGACCAATCCCAACAAGGTGACGCTGATCTCGGGAGGCGGTTCCGGCCACGAGCCGGCACATGCAGGCTACATCGGAAAGGGGATGCTTGATGTCGCGGTCTGCGGTGATGTCTTCGCCTCTCCCTCCCAGGTTCAGATCTATCGGGCCATCAAAGCATCGAGAAGCGGCAGGGGCACGCTCCTGATCATCAAGAACTACTCGGGGGACATGATGAACTTCCTGGGCGCCGCCGCGATGGCGAAGGAGGATGGCATCGACGTCGAGTATGTGAAGGTGGACGACGACGTAGCGGTTCAGGACAGCCTCTACACCGTCGGCCGCCGTGGCGTCGCGGGGACGGTCCTGGTCCACAAGGTTGCAGGAGCGCAAGCCGAGAGGGGAGGGTCCCTCTCGGAGGTCAAGGCCGCAGCGGAGGAGGCAATCCGGAACATCAGGACGATGGGGTTCGCGCTCAGCTCCTGCACGGTCCCTGCGAAGGGGACCCCGACCTTTGAGATCGATGACGGGGAGATGGAGCTCGGCGTCGGGATTCACGGCGAGCCGGGCATCAGACGCGAGAGGGAGTTGTGCTCGGATGAGCTCGCCGAGCGTCTCGTCGACTCCCTGCTTGCCGAGTATGACCTGAGCGACGGTTCCGCCGTGACCCTGATGGTCAACGGCCTTGGCTCAACCCCTCTGATGGAGCTCTACGTATTCAACGCATCCGTCAGGAGGGTACTCGACGAACGTGGGGTGGAGGTCTACCGGAGCTTCACGGGCAACTACATGACGAGTATAGACATGCTCGGCGCCTCGGTGACGCTCATGAAGATGACAGATCACCTGCGCGGTCTCGTCGACGAGCCATCCTCCGCACCCGCGTTCGTGGTGGAGGGGCCCTCGTGCTCACGCTCGTATGACGAGGTGGCGGGCAAACCCGGCTCGTCGACGACAAGACTCGCTGAGAAGGTCAGTGATCCCTCCTCACCGACGATAGAGGGCAAGGGGCTGAGCCTGGGGAACATCCTCTTCATGGTCAAGCGGATGGGTGACTGCATCATCGAAAACGAGGTCCCGTTCTGCGAGCTCGACTCACATGCGGGTGACGGAGACTTTGGGATGAGCGTCGCGAAGGGCTTCCGTCAGCTGAGGTGCGAGTGGGACGGGATCCTGGTCGATGACTCCTCGAACATCGGGAAGTTTCTCGATGCCTGCTCGATGGTCATCATGGAGCACTGCGGTGGCGCGTCCGGTCCCATCTGGGGCTCGGCGTTTCGAGCCGCCGCGAGAAGCGCGGGAGACGCGAGCCATCTGGCCCTCGGCGAGTTCGCCGACCTCATGCAGGCTGCGGTCAAGGGAGTCCAGGCCATTGGCGAGCGGTCGTTTGGTCGCGGTGCCGTGGCGGGGGACAAGACTCTGATCGATGCCCTCGCCCCCTGTGCGAATGAGCTCAAGCTAGCGGCCTCGGAGGGTGCGGAAATCAGGGAGGCTCTCGTCCGCGGTGCCGAAGCTGCGGTCGCGGGCGCCAAGTCAACCGAGAGCATCGTCGCCCGGATGGGACGTGCGGGAACGGTGGGGAAGAGAAGCATCGGATATCCCGACGCCGGTGCCCACGCCCTTGGTGTCGTGTTCACAGACATCGCGGCTTCGATGGAGTAGGCGAGCTTCGATCTGTCCATTCCAAGGCAACCGCGAACCGTTTGTCGATGTAACAAAGACAACATATAGGAAAATATCGATAAACGAAGATAGTTATAAGGGATAGTCGCTACCGAGGAGAGGGGAAGGAAGATGTCTGTCATCCAAGACTGCGACCTTATGAAGGAGGCCGTCGCGTCCTGCCACTACTTCTGGGAGGCAGGATGGGGTGAATGCCACGCCGGCAACATGAGCTATCTGCTTCATGAGGATGATATCGACGAGCTGAATCCCTTCTTTGATCACACGCCGACAAGGGTCCCGTTTGGCTATGACACTGCCGGACTCGTGGGGAAGACCTTCCTGCTCACGCGTTCGGGTGGTCAGTTCCGTACGATCGTCGATCGCGTCGAGCGTGACATGGGCATCATCCGGGTGAATGAGGGCAGCTACGACATCCTTTGGGGCTTCGACCGAGGTGTCGGCCGCCCCACCAGCGAGCTTCCGGCGCATCTCCTGTGTCACGCGGCTCGTCTCAAGTCCAATTCGCAGAATCGGATCGTCATGCATACGCATCCGACGCATGTCAATGCGATGACGACTATCGCGGATTTGGACGAGAAGAGCTTCACCAGGGCGCTTTGGTCTCTGAACTCCGAGTGCATCCTTGTATTCCCTGACGGAATAGGGATGCTTCCGTGGATGGTTTGCGGTGAGGGAGAGATTGGACCCGCCACGGCGAAGAAGATGGAGCGCTTCAGGCTCGTCGTCTGGCCCTTCCACGGCATCCTCTCCAGTGGGGACTCCTTCGACGAGGCAATCGGCCTCATCGAGACCGTAGAGAAGAACGCACAGGTCTACGTGGCCGTGGGCGGCCATCCGACCCAGTGCATAAACGATGCCCAATTGGGTGAGCTTGCTGCCCACTTTGGTCTTACGCCGGCATTTTGACGAAGGGAGGTCGTACGCCATGTCCGATAAACATGTTTTGCTCGAAAGTCTCCTGCATGAGGACCTCGTCTTCTTCGACATGCCTGCCGACTCGCGTGACGGTCTCATCAGGATGATGTCGGGTGCGGCGATCGAGGGCGGTTATGCGACCGAGGGGTATGCCGAGGACGTCATCGAGAGGGAGAACCTCTATCCGACAGGGCTTCCGACCGACGTGCTGAAGGTTGCGATGCCCCATGCGATGGTGCAGGACCACGTCAAGAATGCCGCGATAGTGATTGCGAGGCCGGCAGCCCCCATCATATTCAAGGAGATGGGAGACGGGGTCAGCGACATCCCGGCAGACATAGTCTTCATGCTCGTTGCCAAAGGCGACAAGGAGCATCTTGCCGTTCTCCAGCGTCTCGTATGTGTGTTCGCCGAGCCTGCCTGCATGGGGCATCTCGCGTCCACGCGAACCCCGGGGGAACTCATCGACGTGCTCGTGCGACTCGCATCGGAGGTGGAGGTTTGAGGGGGAGGCCTCAACAATCGCATGGTCGTCGATTGGTTTTGATACTGACCGCATTGAGTGGTTAGGCCTACGTAGAGGAAGGAGGTTCATATGAAGACAATCATCACTGCGTGTGCCGGGGGAATCGCAAGCTCTGCCACGGTGGCCTCGAAGATCAACAGGCGTCTCAAGGACGCAGGCCTTTCCAACGAGGCCAAGTGCACGGCCGTAGACATCAAGTCGCTCGATCTGTTCTTCTCGGGTGCCGATCTGTACGTGTCGATCACGCCCGTCAGGGGCAGGGTCATCGAGGCTCCCATCCCGGTAATCAATGGCATGGCGATGCTCACTGGCATCGGGGCTGATGCCTGCTTCGACGAGATCGTCAAGACGCTCGGCCTCGAGCCGAGGAAGTAACCACTCTTGGAGGCTTCAATGGAAGTGTTGCAGACTGTATTCCAATGGATTCTTAATCTGGGCTCGTCCGTCTTTATGCCGCTAATCGTTTTCCTGATCGGCCTGATCGTCGGCCTGAAGCCGGGGAAGGCCTTCTCCGCCGGTCTGACCCTCGGCGTCGCCATCACGGGCATCAACCTGGTCGTGTCCTACATGGGCACGTCGATCGGCACTCCCGTTCAGGGGTTCGTCGAGGCGACGGGAATCGAGCTCACCGCCCTTGACATGGGCTGGGCTCCGGCCTTGGGCCTCGTCTGGTCCTGGCGCTACGTCTTCCTCATGTTCGTCATCCAAATCGTCATCAATGTCGTCATGCTGCTCATCAAGCAGACCGACACCCTCAACGTCGACATGTGGAACGTTGCCAACCAGGGCTTCACCGCCTTCCTCATCTACTGCGTGACGGGCAGCGTCATTGCCGGATTCGTCGCCGGAGGCATCCAGGTCATCCTCGAGCTCAAGAACTCTGATGCCACGAAGTTCCAGATCCAGGAGCTGACGGGCTGCCCGAGCATCGGGATGCCCCACCCCATGTTCCTTTCGAATGTCATCTTCTATCCCATCGCAAGGCTGCTCGACAAGGTCTTTCCCGAGGAGACAAAGATCGACTGCGAGGCCCTCCAGGACAAGATCGGCATCTTCGGCGAGAACCACGTCATCGGCTTCATCCTCGGGACGATCATCGGCCTCATCGCTGGTCAGGGCACTGCGGCCCTCGCAACTGGCGTCATGGCCGCCACGGCGCTCACGCTCTTCCCGATGGTCTCGAAGCTCTTCATGACGGCCCTGACGCCGATCTCCGAGGCGGCCAATGGCTGGGTCCAGAAGCGCTTTCCCGGACGGGACCTGGCGATCGGTCTCGACTGGCCCATCCTTGCGGGTAACGCCGAGATCTGGGTCGCGATTATCCTCACCATCCCGGTCGCCCTGGGCGTCTCCCTCGTCCTCCCTGGGAACACGGTACTTCCCTTCGGCAACCTCATGAACGTCTGCGTCTGCGCCGCCGCGTTCGTCTCCTGTAAGGGTGACCTGCGCAAGATGCTCGTCATTTCGTTCATCATGGTCCCCATCCTATGCTGGTCCGCCTCGGACTTCGCTCCGATGCTCACGCAGCTTGCCAACGAGGTCGGCGGCACGCTACCGAGCAATGGTCTGCAGCTCGCTTGGTGGGGAATGGACATCGCCGAGATCCGCTGGGCTGCCGTCGAGGCGTGCCGCGGCAGCATCGGTGGGATCGCCGCGCTCGCTGTCTACCTTGGCCTGTGCTTCCCCTATTTCAAGAACCAGAAGCAGGAGGAGCGCGCCGCATGCGAGCGCATGGGCGTCGAGTACATCGGAAAGTGACCGAGATTGGTTTTAGTGGCGTCCGTTGATTCGTATGAGGGAGGGCAAAAAGATGTCCGAGGGCTCAACAGTTCGTGTCAGGACGGTTGCTTGGTGTTTGCTGCTGGTCATTGACGTGCTTATTCTCGTCGATGCATTCATGACGAGGGACATGCCCTCCACCATCCTCGCTGCCGTGATGGCGTTCGTCGTGGTCAAGACCTCGAAGACGATTCCGATTCCGAAGGTATACCAGGACAGAGGCGTCACAGAGGAGATGTTCTCTGGAAAGAAGTGGGTCAGCGGTAAGGGCGCAGCTCAGAAAGACACATCGGGAGAATGAGCGAGGCCAATCCACTCTCTCCGAACAAGAAGCGTGAAGGAATGAAAGGAATCAATCGATGAGTGAGAACACCATGAAGAGAGTCATGTTCTACGCGCCTGGTGACATACGCGTCGAGGAGGCTCCCATCCCCGTCCCTGGTCCGGGTGAGGTCGTCATCAAGAACAAGGTGACTCTGACCTGCGGCACCGATGTCAAGACGTACAAGCGTGGCTACCGGTACGAACCCCCATTCGGATTCGGACATGAGGCGTCCGGCATCGTCAGTGCCGTCGGCGAGGGCGTCGAGGGCTTCAACCCCGGCGACCGAGTGGTCGCGCACAACTCCGCCCCCTGCGGGCATTGCTACTACTGCAAGCGTGGCGACGAGTCGATGTGCGAGCATCTCATCCAGAACCAGTTCGACAACGGCGCGTATGCCGAGTATCAGCTCATACCGGAGCCCATCGTCCGCATGAACATGTTTCATCTCCCCGAGACGATGTCATACAAGCAGGCTGCCCTCCTCGAGCCGATGGCCTGCTCCGTCTACGGGACGGCCATGTGCCCGATCGAGGTCGGCGACTACGTCGTCGTCAATGGCTGCGGGCCGATCGGTCTGGGCTTCGTGCGCATGTCCCACCTGCGTGGCGCGCATGTCATCGCTTGCGACATGTCCCAGGCAAGACTTGATGCAGCGAAGAAGCTCGGTGCCGTCGACACGGTCAAGGTCGACGAGGTCTCTGACCAGGTCGAGGCCGTCAAGGGCCTGACTCCTGGCGCTCGTGGGGTTGACGTCGCCATCGAGGCCACTGGTGTTCCCTCTGTGTGGGAGATGGCCATGCACATGGCCCGTCCCGCCGGCTTCGTCCTCCTCTTCGGTGGGCTCAAGAAGGGGTCCGAGGTCAAGCTCGACGCGAACCTCATGCACTACGGCCAGCTGACCGTCAAGGGCGTCTTCCACACCACCCCGATGTATGTGAACTCGACCTTCGAGCTCTTGAAGATCGGCACGTTCCCAGAGGAGATCTTCGTACAGCATGAGTACAGAATCGAGGACACCGAGAAGGCGATTCTCGAGCATGCCGCAGGAGCCGTGATCAAGAACTGCATCGTCTACCCGGACTAAGCAACAGGCGAAGAGGCTCTTCCTCCCCGGACGCCCCTGGGTCCACTCCTAGGGGCGTCCCCTTTTCCAGAAGGCCGTTCCAAAGCGAGGAAACATCGTGCCGGGATAGGGGCGTACCGTCGACGTTAATGGTATTATCAAAGATATAAGGAGCTTCGTTTACCTACGACAGGGCACATCGATAAAGGACAATGATGAGCAAGACTGACGAGCCAACCGACAAGCTGTTTCCCGAGGAACGAAGGCAGAGGATCGTCGAGCGTCTCGAGCATCAGCCGAAGATTCTCGTGAAGGACCTAGCCGAGGAGTTCGGGGTGTCGCAGTTCACCATCCGGGCCGACTTCGACGAGCTGGAGGCTCGTGGGCTGCTCCTGCGATGCCACGGCGGCGCCCTGCCGCTGGACAAGAGCACGTTCGTTCTCGACTACGGGAAGCGTTCCAGGCACATGTCCTCCGCCAAGAAGAGCATCGGTGCTCAGGCGGCCTTGCTGGTCAGCGAGGGTGACTGCATATCGGTCGACACCGGGACGACGACGGTGGAGCTGGTCCGCAACCTCAACCCCCAAATCACCGTGACCATCGTCACGAACGACTTCGCGGTGGCCAATCTGGTCGAGGAGACGCTTCCAAACGCGACGCTGTTCTTCCTCGGCGGTCTCGTGCGCCGCGGCTACCGCGACACGGCCTCGGTCGATGGGCTGAGCGGTCTGTCGGACTTCAACACGGACAAAGCCTTCCTCTCGGCAAGTGGGTTCACGATGGATGGCGGCTTCATGAGCGAGGACCCAAAGCAGGTCCAAATAAAGAGGGTCTACCTCAAGAGTGCGCGAAAGCGCTATGTGCTCATTGACAGCAGCAAGTTCAAGCGCATCGCCTTCATGCGATATGCTTCGATAGACGATGTCGATGGGATTATCACCGAGTGCAGTCCGGACCCAGACCTCATGGATGGATATGACACGGCGAACTGTCGTTGCAAGCTGATAATCGCGAAGTGAGCCTCTCGTCGGGGAGTCGGTGCTTCTTGGAGCGCAAGCGTCCCTCTCGGCTCGCTGCAGTTGGCAACGATTCTGCGCAAGTTTATCTGTGAGATAGCGCGACGTAGCGACGTGGACTGCAGCGGTGGTGTCGACAGCAATGGCAATGCGGCCCCCATCTCCTCGCGTTTCCCCACTTCACTATCGTGAGGCTCGCGATGGTGGCCTTGATGTTCTCGCCAGCAATGCTTGAGTCGTCACGGGCGAAGTTGATGATGAGGCTCGTGTCCCCGCGCTCGCCATAGATGCAGGTGACGCCGGAGAGTTTGTACGCGAGCGCGTCATAGGCCCGTCCGTCTGCAGTCACCTCATCGGTGATGTACTTATAGTCGCTCTCACCAGCGAAACCCCCTCTGCGTTCGCGAGGAGCCCTCGGCCGTGGCCCCATCACCGATGTCCACGACCAGCTTGTTCTCGTAGTCCAGGCCGGTCGTGGTGATATAGGCCAGCCAGTCATCTGCAGTGGCCTTATCAATCTTCCAGCCCTCTCTGGGGTGACCATGTCGAAGGCACGTCGTTCGCGCTCGTCTTCCGGGTGATTTCGACTGTGTGCATGTGCTCGTAGTGGTCGATGACCCGCATCTCGTCGTGAGCCCCATGGCTCCAGATGACAGGCTTGCCGCAAGCCCTACGGTTATAATTCCCTTAATGGGATTCGCCCCATTACAGTCCGAGATGGTTTCCTCGTACGGCGGCCGAGGCCGCAATCGTCCTGACTCTAGCGAGGAGGATACGCGAGGACACCGAGGGGATATGTTGAACAACACTAGAGACTGTGCCGTTGGGGACGTCGACAAAACTCGCATCACATCTGATACGGAATTATGTCGGCGTCCCTTCCTAATCATCCTATGTGGTGTCACGTTGAATGCCTTTATTTACTATCGCCCATCATAATGCGCGTGTATGCGATTCTGGCGCCGATGACAAGCGCGCACACCCAGGAGGTAATTCAGCGTGCCCGGCTGAACCACCGATAGCCTGGGCGGGGCGAATCTCGTTGATCTGCTGTGGGTCTATCTCGCGCTCCTTCGGTCGTGGGATCGTTCCGGTGAAAGTCACATAATAAATACAATTATACAATGATACACAGTTGTGAGACTAGTGTTTGTGATACGAGTCCCAGAATAGACGTTCCAGATGAGTTGGGTTTCCCGTTTGTCAGGTCTGACGGCGTTTAGTTAATGCGGGTCCACCAGCTTGTGGTCGGCACGAAGGCCTGACTCGAACTGGATGTCGGCGCGGTTGCCCGTCGTCGACGCCTGGGCCGGGTACTCCCAGCCCCTCCCCTCAGATGATACGACCTGTGACGCCACGGGTCCAGAACGCAGCGAGTCCTCGACCCGCCTCTCCCTGCGCGCCCTCTCCCTCGCCGAGACGCGGGCATCGCGCGTGAGGCGCGGCACCTCGCGACCGGACGCCTGCCTCGAGCGTATGCGGGCGACGGAGTCCACCCCCCCCCTCCTCGTCCACGCGCAGGGCACCGACGAGAGCCTCGACTGGTAGACGTGCTGGTTCTCCGGCTCCATCGTACCGAGGGAGGGCCCCGCGACGCCTATGCAGGAGGCATGCCCGCGCAGGTACGGGGCGACCGCGGCCACGACCGACGGCCTGGCGTGAATCTGCCCCGTTTTCGTTGACAGGTCTTATGCCGCCGACGAGCGGTCTCTCGGTTCGTTGGCGGCTTCGAACTCGGCTGGGCTGAGCCAGCCCAAGGCGGAGTGGATCCTCAGCCTGTTGTAGAAGCGCTCCATGTATTCGAAGAGGGCGAGCGTTGCCTGCTCACGGCTCTCGAACGTCCGCGCATGCACGCACTCCGACTTTATGACGCCCATGAGGGACTCGGTGATCGCGTTGTCCCAGGGCGAGGATATGGACCCCATGGACGGGCGGATGCCGTTGTCGCGCATGGTCTTCCCCAGAAGCAGGCTGACATACTGTGCGCCGTGGTCGCTATGATGTATGCAGCCTCCGGCGGGCCTCCTTCTGGCGATGGCCATCTTGAGCGCATCATCCGCGAGCTCGGCGGTGATCCTCGGCCCCATGGACCAGCCCACGGCCATCCTCGACCACACATCCATGACGACGGCCAGGTACAGCCACCCTTGGTGGGTACGCACGTAGGTGATGTCCGCGAACCAGGCCTTGTTGGGGCCGTCGGAGGTGAAGTCGCGTCTGACCAGATCATCGTGGGAGTCTGCCTTGGAGGCACGCTTCTCGCCGGAGGAGCGCCTGGCACAGGCCCTGGTGACCCCACGCCATCCATGCTCGCGCATTACGCGCATGACCCGCTTGCGGGACGTGGACACACCCGCCGCCTTGAGTCTCATGAAGATCTTGGGTGCACCGCATGTGCCCATGCTGGCCTCATACTCGTCACCAACGAGTTTGGTCAGCTCGAGGTCACGCAGGTCATGCACGCTCGTGGGCCTGAGGGCCCATTGATAGTAGCCCTGCCTCGTCACGCCGAGCGCCCGGCACATGGCCGACACGCCGTACGAGCCAAGATGAGACGAGATGAATGCGAACTTGGCCTTCTTCACAGCTGCTTGCTCGCGAAGAAGGCGCTGGCTTTTAAAAGTATCTCGTTCTCTTCCGAAAGTCTCCTGATCTCGCGCCTCGGCTTGCGGTTCTCCTCGGCGACCTGGAAGGGGTCCGTGTCCTCGGCCTCCCCTTCGGTGCCACACGCCGCTTTCACCCAACTGGACAGGGTGCCAGGGTCGATCCCCAGATCCCTCGCGACCGCCGCGTAGGTGGTTCCCTTTGAGTTGTACAGGTCCACGGTCTTCTTCCTGGACTCCGCGGTGTACCTGGGTGACGCTTGTCCCATGCTTCCTCACTTTCTTTCCGCATGCACACATGGTGCTGAACGGAACTCAAAGTGTCAACGAAACTGGGGGAGATTCAGCGGACCCCTCGTCGGCGAACGCCTCGAGCATGTCGGCGCAGGCGCGGGCATCGCCGCGGTACGCCTCGGCGAGCGCCTCGGAGCGCTCGCCGGCGTGGCCCGCGTCGAAGCAGCGGGCGACGGCGCGGTTCACGTGGAAGGGGTCGAGGTGCCCCACGACGTCCTCGGCGAAGCCGAGGAAGGTCACGTCGCCCTCGCACCACCCGGCACCATCGAAGCCGCTGTGGACGACCTTGACCTTGGTGATGTCGTAGACCGAGCCCACCGCGGCCACGCCCTGGGCCCACATCTGGCGGGCGGTGCCCGCGCACCCGAAGCTCACCGGACGCACGCGCCTCACCTTGCGGTCGCCGGGTCCCGTGCCGCCGACCTTCCCGGCGTAGGCGACCATCGCCTTGACCTCGCACCTCCTGTCGTCGCCCTCGTGCTGGAGGTTCACCATCGTGCCGTCCGACTCGACGCAGAGGACCTCGGCCTCCTCCCTGCCGGCGGACCTCACGCCGTCGACGAAGAGGGACTCGGCGAGCCGCTCGTCCTCGTCGCGGCAGGCCTCGCCGGCACGGTGCACGCACCACTCGACGGCGGCGGGGGTGACGGACGACCCTCCCGAGCGGGCCACCGCCTCGGCGGCCATGCGGTAGGAGGTCTTGGCCGCGAGCCACACGAGTTCCGACTCCAGGCAGGGTGACACCCTGGCGCGTGCCGGCAGGTCGATCGCGTCGTCCACGGGCACCGCCGCGTTGCCGAGGCGGTCCACGCACGTCCTCCTCGAGAACGTCACGTCACCGAGCCTGGTGCCCATGGTCCTGCGCCTCCGGTCGCGGATCCGGGTGCCCGCGGGCAGCGAGCGGCAGAGCTCGTCGTCGAGGGCCTCGAGCGCGCGGGCGTAGGCGATGCGGGCGGCACCGAGCGCCATCCCCACCATCCCGTCCTCGACCAGGAGCGGGTCGCCGTCGGCCATCGGTCCCAGCCCCTCCAGCATCTCCAGGAACGCAGGTTCCATCAGGCCGGCGATCCTTGCGGTAACATCGTCCATTGCGGGCTCCCTCTCCTCTTGGTCTTGGTCGACTCAAAAGGTTAGTGGGGCCCGCACCCCGTTTTCAACACCCGGGGCAAAGACGATTACCCACGGAAACTAAACGCCGTCGTCAGGTCTACCCCACCCGGCCCTCATGTGAGCAACTCCAATCCGCAAATCGGTCATACAACGAGCAGGGCCCTGCCATTATCAGAGCGTGATGTGTTGAAGCATCTTTGGCTTCTGACGAAACTTGCTGGCGAGTGTTGAGAGCAGTCTCTCACGACGAAGCAAGCAGAATTCCGATGATAGAGTCCGAACTTGAAGGAGGTTGGCCATGACAGTTCTCCCCGAAACCGAGAAGGAGCTCTACGCGCGCCTGGAGTTCCTTACGAGGAGTCTCTCGACCACGGAGCCTGACGAGTTTACGACCAGTAGGCTCGCGGAGTCCATCCTGGTGTCACGCTCTCTTGCGAGCCAGTACCTGAACGACTTGGTGCGACTTGGCCTCGTCGTGAAGGTCGGCCTCCATCCAATCTCGTACTTCTCCAAGGAGGGTCTTGAGAGAAGGGTTCAGAAGAGGCTCGACAGGGTCTCCTATGGAAGCCTGGACGAGCTGACGGACCAGGGCTCGGGCGAGGAGAGCCTTGGCTTCTCGAAGGTGATCGGAGGACCGCTCAGCCTCTCGACCTGCATCGATCAGCTTAAATCCGCGATGGGCTATCCTCCCAGCGGTCTTCCGGTTCTCCTCTCGGGTGCGACCGGAACGGGGAAGTCCTTCCTTGTCGAACGCATGCTCGAATATGGCATCTCCATCGGAGTGCTTGGGACCGATGCTCGCGTCCTGACGATCGACTGCTCCAAGCGAGATTACGCTGGCGCGGACATTCGGAGTCTCCTGATGGGAACCGGCGATGAGCAGGGATGGGCCTCACAGGCCCCCGTCGGCATCCTCTCCTTCAGGCATTCAGAGCTGCTCCCAGCCTCCTCTCTTGAGTACCTATTCCAAGATGCCGCTGCCGAGATGGAGCCACGCGGAGCCACGTCCGGCACACGACTCGTGTTCCAGACCGCTCTTCCCCTGAATGACGTCGGGATATCAGAGGTGGTCCATTGGGTCCCGGTCTCCGTTCGGCTTCCTTTGCTAAGCGAGAGGACTGTCGAGGAACGCACCGAGTTCGCGATGCGCTTCTTCAAAGAAGAAGGCGCACGCATGGGCGTCGACGTCATGATCAGCCAGAGCGCGTTCCGATATCTGGTGAATGCGGACTATCCGAGGAACGTAGGAGGCCTGCGTTCCTGCATCACCAGCTGCTGTGCCAAGGCCTTCCTCGAGAAGAACGGAGACAAGGTCGAGGTCAAAGCCTATCAATTGCCAGCGGAGGTCCTCGAGGCGACCAAGATAGACCGAAACGACGATGACCCGTTCATCGACATGACCAGAGGTGCCGACTCACGGCCCGGAGACCAGGACGTCAGCCTGCTCACTCCCGTCATCGAGGAGTACCGGAAGTATCTCGCAGGGCAGAGGGGAATCGAGGACCTCGAAAAGGCGACGACGTCCTTCTTGCGTGACTACAGCGATCATCTCCTCTTCAACAGGGGGGACCTCGATTCGAAGGCGTCGGTGTTCAACAGGGTCCTTGAGGACGTCCTCTCAGAGCTCAACGCGGCTCATGGGATGGATCTGACGCATAAGAGCGCATGCCTGATCTCGCGAATCCTCTACACCCAGACGGTTCCCAGCGGCAGTCTCTCGGAGTGGAGGGCGGCGAACACCTCCGAGCTTTCGAACCTCTGCCTGACGATCTCGGAGGCACACTCCTTCGAGAAGGGCATCACGGACCAGATAGGCACTGAGGTCGCGAACGCGCTCGGTCTCGTGATGGACCCCCTGTCGAGGCTCCTGGTCATCCTCGTCGTGATGGACGAGGGCTGCGGCAGATCCCACAGGGGGAGCGTCGGAATCATCCTGAGCCATGGCTACTCGACCGCAAGCAGCATGGCCGATGCCGCGAATAGGATTCTTGGCACGAGGGTGTTCGAGGCCATCGACATGTTCTATGACCAGCAGGTCGAGGACATAGTCAAGCCGCTGAAAGCCTTCTTCAGGAGGTTCTCCTACTGTAAGGAGATAGCCATCCTCGTCGATACGGGATCTCTCGAGGGGGTCGACAAGTACATCGGCGACTCCGTACCGATGACGATCGGTCTCACGAACAACGCATCGACCGCCATGGCCCTCGAGGTGGGTGCTGGCCTTCTCGCGGGAGAGAGCCTTTCGACAATCCTTCCGGCCGCAATGCCGTTGTGCGCGAACAAGTACCGGATTCTCGTGGGGGCCGACAAGGGCGCGGCTCTGATCGTCTGCGCCGAGGGGGGAGAGGACTCGGCGAGCAGGATATGCGACCTGATCGTTGCGAACATGGGGGAAGAGGTCGATCTCGCGTTCGTCCCCCGCTCGTTCCGTCAGCTGCATCACAACGGGAAGAAGGACTCGTTGTTCTCTACCTACCATGTCGAGGGCATTATCGGCACGGATGACCCCGAGGTCTCCGACATACCCTTCTTCCCGCTCGAAGACCTGCTTTCGAGCGCTCCCGGAAACGGCGTGAAGGACGTCGTTGCGAAGCATATGTCCCCCGAGGGTTTTGCCGCCTTCCAGCAGGATCTCATTAAGAACCTCACGCTCCGAAACGTCGTGGAGTCCATCACCATCCTCAATCCCGAGAGGCTCCTCTCGGAGGTCACCGACTCTGTCCAGAAGCTCCAAAGGCTCGTCGGGGAGTCCGTCGACGGTCGCTTGCAGGTGGGATTATGCGTCCATCTCTGCTGCCTGGTCGAGCGGCTCGTGACAAAAACCACCTTCGATGACTACGGCGACGTCAAGAGGTTCGAGGTCGAGAACCCTGGCTTCATCACTGCGTTCAGAAACAGCTTCTCCAGCATCAGCTCCTATTACAAGGTTGACGTTCCCATAGCGGAGATCATCTACGTGTACGACTACATCCACCCCCTGAGCAGGCGAAGGGAGGTGATCGAATGAGAAAGATACTGCTTGCGTCGCATGGTCCTCTTGCTCAGGGGATGAAGGGCACGGTCGAGGTCATCTCGGGAGAGCAGCCAGAGTTGGAGGCGCTCTGTGCATACACGGAGGAGTGCCCTGACATACGCCGTGAGTTGAGAAGGTCCGTCGATGCCATGTCTGACGGGGATGAGTTGATTATCGTCACCGACGTTCTCGGTGGGAGTGTGAACACCGAAGCGTCCCAGCTGAGGAACGTCAGGGGAGTGTATGTGCTGACCGGGATGAATCTCGGGCTGGTGCTCAGCCTTGTGGTCGGCCTCTCGTCTCCGGTGGAGTCCCTTATCAGCCAAAGCATCAATGAGGCGAGGGCCCAGGTTTGCCGGGTTGATCCGGGTGTCGTTTTGGAGGAGGAGTGTTTCTAGGGAGGTTCGATGATTGCTCTGCTGCGTGTTGATCACAGGCTCCTGCATGGACAGGTCGTTTTCTTATGGTGTGCGACCCTGAGTCCCGACTGCATCCTGATCGCCAGCGATGACGTGGCGAGGGACGAACTCAGGAAGACGACCCTTCGCCTTGGGAAGCCCTCCGGGACAAAGCTCGTCATCAAGGGCGTCCAAGAGTCCATTGACGCGATTAACTCTGGTGTGACCGACAAGTATCGAATGATTGTCCTCGTCGCCAATGTTCAGGATGCTACCGCCTTGGCCAAGGGTTGCAGCCAGGTGAAGGAGATAGATCTCGGCGGAACGAAACCTTCCAAAGGGACCCATCCCATCAGTAAGATGATCAATCTCTCGGATGAGGACGAGTCGAATCTCGAAGGGCTCCAAGAGCAAGGCATCAGGGTGTTCACCCAGTCGGTGCCGAATGAGAAGCCAGTCGAATACAAGCGAAGGTAGTGTGAGAAGGAGGAGTTATGGTAACGAACGCGTTGTTAATCGGTCTAGTTGCGCTTTTTGGGTTTCTTGAGTGCGGCCTCGGAAACTCTATGATACAAAGGCCCATTGTCCTGGGGCCTCTAGTCGGTCTCGTGCTGGGCGATCTGCAGACGGGTCTTGCCGTCGGCGCCACGCTTGAGCTTGCCTTCATGGGCACTCAGGCGATTGGTGCGGCGCTTCCCCCCGAGATTACCGCGGGAGGCATTCTCGGTACCGCCTTCGCGATCACCTCGGGTGCGGGAGTGGATGCCGCCCTGGCGCTCGCGCTCCCAATCGCGTCTGTGGCGCTGCTGATCAAGAATGTGTATTACATCTTCGTGCGCGTGTGGTTTCTTCACAGGGGCGACCACTATGCGATGGAGGGCGATTCAAGCGGTGTGGCACGGATGCATATGCTGAGCTTCCTTTCCTATGCCGTCGTGATGGCGCTCCTCGTGAGCATCTGCTTCTACGTGGGTAGCCCGGCCGTCGAGGCCTTCCTCGACATCATCCCGCAGTTCATCAAGAACGGTCTCACGGTCGCGGCAGGTATCTTGCCCGCTCTCGGCTTCGCGCTTCTCGCAAGCATGCTGGTGAACAAAGAGATTGCGCCGTTCTTCTTCCTCGGCTTCCTTCTTGCGGCCTATCTCGGGATTCCCGTGCTAGGCATTGCTCTGCTCGGTATCATTCTCGTCCTACTGATGATGAGGGGCAACCTTCTCGCGACCCCGAAGACGGAGGTTTCTGAAGATGAAGACTTCTGACGAGAGCGAGGTCTCTACGGTCGACAACCCGAGCAAACTGACCAAGCATGAGCTCATGTCGATGTTCTGGCGCTCGTTCACAATCAATGCCTCATTCAACTACGAGCGTCAGATGAGCCAGGGATTCGCGTACTCCATGATTCCGGCACTGAAGAAGCTGTACCCCGCTAAGGAGGACATGGCGGCCGCCCTGACGCGTCACTGCGAGTTCTTCAACGTGACGCCGGCCTTGTCTCCTCTCACCGTCGGTATCGCCGCTGCAATGGAGGAGGAGAACGCCAGAGACGAAACCTTTGACGCGAGGTCGATCAACGCGGTCAAGGCAAGCCTCATGGGCCCCTTATCCGGGATTGGCGACTCGATCTTCTGGGGAACCCTCAGGCCCCTCGCCGGCGGCATCGCATGCTCGCTTGCTCTGGCCGGCAATCCTATAGCCCCTATCCTCTTCCTCGTGCTCTTCAACTTCTTCAACATTGGTTGCCGCTACCTCTGTCTCTTCAAGGGCTATGAGCTGGGAACGTCCTTCATAAGCAAGATCGAGAAGTCCGGTGTGATGCAAAAGGTGTTCGTGGCCGCAGGAATCATCGGCCTTCTGGTGATCGGTGCCATGAGTGCCTCGATGGTCACAGTCGCACTTGCCCCCTCGATTGGCAGCGGCGACGGTGCCATTCTCATCGACAAGGTAATCAATGGGATCATGCCGAAGATGCTTCCCCTTCTCGTGACCCTAGGCATCTACAAGCTCCTGCGGAAGGGCTGCAAGACCGACCAGATTCTCATCGGGATCTTCGTTGTGAGCATCCTCGGCTGCTTTATCGGGCTTTTCTAGGAGGATCTACTTGAAGCGCTTCGTGGAGACAGAAAGAGACGGTCTGGTCCTTCGAGGGTACCTTGAGATTCCCGATGCTGCGGTGGCTGACGGTTCCGTGGATGGGCTTTCCTTGCTGGTCATGTTTCATGGGTTCACGGGCACGCTTTCGGAGAAGGGATTCCTCCTGAGTCGTCTTTCGAAGAAGGTCGTCGAGGGGGGTGTCGCGACGCTCAGGTTCGATTTCCTGGGCTCGGGTGAGAGTGATGGCTGCTTCAGCAAGGTCACCCCCATGACCGAGGTAAACGATGGCCTTGCCATCCTGCGATTCGCGGTGACCATTCCGGGGATTGACAGGCGAAGAATCAGCTTGCTCGGCTTCAGTCTCGGTGGGCTTGTCGCCATGAACGTCGCCGTTCGAACGGACATTCCCATCGAAAAGCTTGTTCTCATCTCACCTGCAACTCGGACGCACGAGAAGATGGAGCGCGTTCTGACGGAGGAGGGGAGGGCGAGGCGGGGGTCGCTGGTCGTCGGGGAGGGCTTCATCCATGATGGATATGCGCTTGACCCATTCGTCGCGGCAAGCCAGTACGATGGCGAGACGCTTATAGTCCAAGGAACGGACGACCAGGCCGTGCCAGCAGAAACAGCTGAAGAATACCAACGCTTCCTCCAGTGCTCCTCAGTCAAGTACGTCGCCGGCGCTGACCATTCCTATGGTACGCCGGAGGCCTTCGAGGAAATGGCGCTGCATGTCGTTCAGACGGTCTGCTCTTCCCGAGAAGGATAGATTGCGCCAGGAGGATGTGAAGTAGCTGCTGATTCTCGTATACGAATTTTACTCTCTAGTGAAACCCCGCTTCCTGTGTCAACAGGGCACAGGAAGCGGGGTTTCAAGCATCGATGTCAGGAAAGCTCTCGCGTGCGAGGTCGAACGCTCTATGAGCGATATGTACCGGACCTACGTCCCAACGAACGCCGAGCACGCCGACCAGTGCAAGAAAGGCGTCGTCTCGTTCCCTGTCCAGGCCGGGAACATCCATTCTTCGGGAAATCGCATAGGCCGTCCCGGAGGAACAACCTATTGGGTCGGCAATCCGACCATATGTGTATCCCTCATAGACCATGTTCTCGATGAGATTATAGTGTTAAGTTAGGTTTTATATTTATTACTATAGGTGGTATCGTCTCTTCAGGAGGCGATACACATGAACAGATATGCGGTAACCCTGACCGAAGAGGAGAGAAGGGACCTGACGGCGGTGGTGAC
>Ga0268357_101243_pt1 | contig 19148 bp, 17 predicted proteins | sample BioMet10_FD_192466 | JGI IMG/M metagenome (GOLD analysis project Ga0268357, IMG submission 192466) | Sewage microbial communities from Oakland, California, United States - Biofuel 10 (Illumina Assembly) | ecosystem: Engineered > Wastewater > Sewage > Unclassified | place: USA: California... | reverse complement strand
CAGCCCAAACACAAAGAATTAGTTATCAATTTGCGCTAGGCAAGGATGCTCAAGGTGATTGTAAGGCTTATTGTCAAAAAGCCAATGAGCTGTTTGGCGGCAAGGGCGGTGGCTCACCAACCTTTGCACAAGGCGGTAGCGCGTTCTGCGCTGACTGGGAAAGCAAGGCAAAACAACTACAGGAGGCTCTAGCCCAATGAATGAGCTGAAAGCTAAGATAGAAAATTTTGGTGATAAAGTAGAAGGCAAGCTGGAAGATAAGAACGTCCACATCTCCAGTAATTTGTATTTTGTAAAAGCTACCTCAGCTATGGCCCAAGGCCTGTTCTGTTCTTTATTAATTGGTTTAATACTCTCTACTATCGGAGGCAAATTAGGAATACCATTCCTGGTGGACACAGGAAAATTTGCCATGAGCATGTTGGGAGCAGCTATTGGCGCAAGTATTGCCGTGGCACTGGAAGCACCTAATCTGGTGGTTTTCTCCTGCCTTATTACCGGCTTCATCGGTAATAAGCTGGGCGGACCGGTTGGGGCTTATCTGGCAGCCTTGGTAAGCTGCGAATTTGGTAAAATAGTTTCCAAGGAAACTAAAGTAGATATCCTGGTAACGCCCTGTGTTACTATTATCAGCGGTGCTCTTATTGCAACCTTCGTAGCACCGGGCATTGACGAAGTCATGAAGCTGTGCGGTATCATTATTATGGATGCTACTAAGCTGCACCCCTTCCTGATGGGTATGATTGTTTCCGCTGTTATGGGCATTATCCTGACCTTGCCTATTTCCAGCGCAGCCATCAGCATTATGATCAACCTGGGCGGCCTGGCAGGTGGCGCTGCTACCGTAGGCTGCTGCAGCCAGATGATTGGTTTTGCCGTGGCAAGCTTTAGAGAGAACAAAACCAGCGGTCTGATCTCCCAAGGACTGGGAACATCTATGCTGCAAATAGGCAACATCGTGAAGAATCCCTTGATCTGGATTCCGCCCACGCTGACCAGTATTATCCTGGGACCTGTGGCAACGCTGGTATTTCAGATGGAGAACATTCCAGCCGGCAGCGGCATGGGAACCTGTGGCCTGGTAGGACAAATGACTACCTTAGCAGCCATGGGCGGCTCTACAGACGTATTTGTGAAAATTGCAATCTTACATTTTATTTTACCGGCTATCATTACCTTTATCATTTCTGAAATCATGCGTAAATATGGCTGGATTAAATTCGGAGACCAAAAACTAGAAGACTAAGAGGAGATGGCTTAGATGTCGGAAATTATCATTAGAGTAGCTGACCCCGACAAGGACGCTAAAGCTCTGCGGGATATATACAAACCATATGTAGAAGAAACAGCCATTACGTTTGAATACGCAGTGCCCACTGTAGAAGAATTCAGAAGAAGGATAAAGCATACTCTGGAAAGATATCCCTATCTGGTAGCCGAAGAAAACGGCAAACTAATAGGCTATGTGTATGTATCTCAGCTTGGTGAACGCCAAGCCTATACCTGGGCCGTGGAAACCAGTATCTATATTGCCAAGGACCAAAGAGGCAAGGGACTGGGCAAGAAGCTCTACGAAGCCATGGAAGCAATCCTCAAGAAGCAGCATGTTACCAATGCCTATGCTGTGGTGGGCTACACTAAGAAACCAGATCCACATCTGACTAATGACAGTACTTATTTCCATGAGAAGATGGGTTACAAGAAGGTAGCGAATCTTACAGACTGCGGGTACAAGTTCGACACTTGGTACGATGTAATCTGGATGGAAAAGATGCTAGGAGACCATCCGGTGCCGGCTAAACCCTTCGTGAAATTCTGTGATATCAAATAAAATGAATACAAATAAAAACACCACCGCTCGACTTGCGGTGGTGTCTCTATAGGTGGAAAATTTGGCATCGCTGCCCTTGCAATATACACGTAATTCAATGTTGAAGTACTTCACAAGTTATAGTTTACTATAAAGAGAGAAAAACTCAATAGGATAATACTGATAAAAGCATTAAAAATATTTACTCTTTGCATAAGCAAAAAATAGGCAACAAAAAACAGCAGTCAGCAATGTGCGTCTTCATTGCCGGTGCTGTTTTTTTGTTGATATCCAAGTATATTCTTGCTGGTGAAAACAAGTACTATGGATATCTGGCCAAACGTCGCCGTGACGCTTGGCATGGGTGAAAAACAGGTCTCAAATGTGAAAGGAGCAAACGCCATTATGCCCTTTCGTATTACAGTATAACAGATGAGAAAATGATTTCAACAAGACAATACTGATAAAAGCATAGAAAATAATTGTCAGGAATTAGGTATTTAGTAAGAAAAAGTTTTGCTGACCAAATAACCATATAAAACAAACAGCATCTGCAAATGTCTAAGTTATTGCAGATGCTGTTTTGTTTCCTCCCTGTTAGCTTGCTGTGAATGCAACTTAACGTCGGAAAATTGGCAATCCTAGCTAGAGTTCCATTGTTCCCTGCGAATACAGAAGTTAACCAGGAGATTCTCTAGGAGCACATAGAAGGGAGCATATTGTCAGACATTCCAACTCTGGCGTAGAAGAAGTACATCGACAATATGACAGATTCTATGAGTTTAATTCTACCATATTGCGTGGAAAGCTCAACGACAGAATAATAAGAAAAACATAGAAAATAGTTTAAAGAAATATACGCAAAATAAAATTGCGTTTTATTATAGAAATGATATAATTTTACGTAATTTATAGATAAAACGCAAAAAAATATTGCGTTTTACGAAAATATACCATATAATATAACAAAGAGAGGAGAATACCATGAAAATAAAATGCATAAAGCTTGATGGTTACAGGAATCTTCATAATGTTGTCCTAAAACCAAATGATTTTTGTTCTCTTATTGGCCTGAATAATTATGGTAAATCTAACCTTTTGCATGCAATAGTATATGGCATTAGCTTTTTAAAAGTAAGCAATACTGAAAAAGAAAAGATGATGAAATGTATTAGTGACATACCGATTAACAAGAAGTTGTACAAATTAAACTTTTTTATGGAATTGGAATTGTCCTTTACAGAAAAAGAAAGCAAGGAATTTGCTGAAATTAAATATTCTTTTAGTCATTCATGGATTAAAAAAGACAAGGCTGGAAATCCTGTAAGTAAGATTTTAAGCGAATCTCTTCAACTTAAGCCAAGAGGTACATCAAAAAAATACGAACAGTTTATTAAAAGAGAAGGTCAAAAAGCACTATATAAAAGTTCACCTTCAAGCAGGTGCGATACCCAGATAAAAATTCAGTCAACAGAGCTCGTAGCCAATAAATTAAGGGCTTTTGATAATCTTCCTTATTTAAAGGAACTTAACTGTTTACAGAATATTGATTTCCAAATTGAACGAAATTTTGATGCTAATTTTTCCTATATGAATCTAATGCCTATTATTATGAAAGATGTAAGCGGCTTAGAAAGTATTAGTGAGAATGATTTGCCAAGAGCATTGGCTTTTTTGAAAAATGAGCAGAATGAAAAATATAAATTAATTATAGATGCATTTCTTCAGCTTTTTCCATCTATTCAGGAACTTAAAATTAATACCTTTAAAGTGGACGTAAAAAAAGGTCCTATTTTCCCTAAAGATGTACCTTTTGTCCTTTCTGATGAGACATATAAATTGACTGTTATCGATAGGAATTTAAATCAGCAAGTCGATTTTCAGATGCTATCTGATGGGGCTAAACGTATCTTGGTAGTGTTAACTATGGTTGTTATTGCAAGCTTACGCGGCTTTCTTGCTTTTGCTATCGAGGAGCCGGAGAATTCTATTCATCCTGCTTTGTTACAAAAACTACTCCGTTTATTGGATGCGTTGCGTGGGGAAATGCAAATATTTTTTACCAGTCATTCCCCATATTTGGTCCAGTTTGTTAACCTAGAAGATATTTACTTTGGTATACCTAATAATGATGAAGTGGCGATGTTTGGTAATATTGCATCCAAAGCTAAACGAAACAAATTAATTAAAGAGGCAGCAAATGATGATACAACATTAGGAGAATATTGTTTCAATATGTTATTGGACATGCATTCCAATCCAGATTTGATTAAGGAGTTGTTTGCTAAGGAGGTTGCTGATGAATAGAAAGCTAACCTCTTGTAAGAATTTGATTGTTTTTGTCGAAGGAGACACAGACTATCTTGTCTACAATAGAATAAAGATTGCACTGTTAAAAACTAGAACTCAACTGAAAATTAAAGCTAAGACTACCATTGAAATAAAAAATTTAAGGGGTGTTGGTAATTATAAAGATAACGTGTTGAGACAATTTCGCTTTTTGAAAAGTGAAAGGGATAAGGAGCATGGTAAACATAGTTATGTGGTTTTCCTTTGTCGAGATACGGATATAGAACATCAACCATTTCGTAGTCAACCGGTAATTCATTGGGGAAAAGTAAAAGCAGAATTAAAAAAAGCAGGCGCAGATAGGGTCTATGATATTAAGGCAGAACAATCAATAGAGGATTGGCTGTTGTTAGATGAAGAAGGAATTGTTAACTATTTCGGCATAACCGGACCATGTAAATTAAAAGGAAAAGACGGATACCACAAATTGCAGGCATTATATCATAAGTATAAAAACAGGAACTATGTCAAAGGCGATAATTCAAAAGATTTGATTGAAAAAATAAACATATCGCTTATAATGATGAAATGTTGCAAAGAAATACAGCACATATGTAAAGAACTTGGTATAAAATGTGATGGGAAAAATGCTAATTGTGTCAAGTAAAACTGATTTTTAAAGGCTTTTGGTTCGGAATCAAGAGTTCATAAGTTCAGAAATAGGAAAGATAAGCAAAATAGCACCGGTAATGTCAAAGACATTATTGGTGCTATTTTGCTATGAGACAAAAGAGGTACACGTGTTAAATAAGTTTATTAAGTATGATATAATATACATGTATATATGTCGGAAGATGAAAAACAGAGGTTTTTCATGAAAAAACACTCCAAAATCATTGATTTTGTCAAACAGATTAAGCCAAAACCCGTCTGTAACCATGACTTTAGTGATGTAGATGGAGATTATCTAGGCGTTGCTAAAGGCAAGATGGAAGACGGAACCTATTACGAAGCAGAGAAATGGCAAGACACCAAAGCAGGCATAGTGTGCATCAATATCTTCTTTCCGCAATTGGAAGATTTGTCCAAAGCTGCTAAGGATAAAGAGCAAACAGAGGAAAAGGAAACCCATAAAATAATAGATTTGCCCACGGCCTCCATACAGGGCGAAGTGACCTATATAGGCTTCTTGCCAATTGGCATGGTGGTAAGGGAAGATTGGACAGACGACCTTAAAGAACAGCAAAGATATGCACAGTTCCTGCTCGATATGGGACTGATTGATTATACAGGAGAATATGCCAACCTGGCACTAAGGTACTTAACGGACAGAGAAGGACACGACCTTGTAGAAACGGATATTATCTTGTTTGAAGAAGGCGAAGAAGTAGCAGTAACTTCCCTGCAGTTCACACCTGTGCAAGGGGAAACGAAGAAGAAAAAACCAAAAATTACAATCTTAAAATAGGGGAAACCATGAAAAAACACTTGGAAGTTGTAGCAGCCATACTAATCCATGAAGGCAAAATACTCTGCATGAAACGAGGACAGGCGAAGTACGCCTATGTCAGCAACAAATACGAATTCCCCGGAGGCAAGATTGAACAAGGGGAAACTAAGCACGCTGCCCTAGAAAGAGAATTAAGAGAAGAAATGGCCATAAAGGTCGCTATTAAAGAAAGCGACAGCTTTATGACCATTAACTATGAATATCCAGACTTTTCCATCACGTTGTACACCTTTAAGTGCTATGTGGAAAAGCCTGATTTTGTTATGAAAGAGCATATTGATTTTAAATGGATGGAGCCAAGCAAGATAACCACATTGGAATGGGCTCCGGCAGATTGGGAGATTGTGGATAATTTAATGAAAGAACAATAAAACTTTCAAAAAGGGGTGTAAAAATGGAAGATTATTCTTTGCCAACATATGATAGATATAGGGACTGGATTAGGGAAGCAAGAAACAAAAATAAATCTTGGGAAGAAATTAAATTTGGTAATAGACATAATGAAGATGAATTGAAAGTATTTTTGGAAGAACAACAAAGTCTAAACTTTTGGGAAATAAATTATCTAGATTGGTATGAGCTTGTAAAATTGCAAAAGGAAGCAGAAGAACAAACAAAAGAAATAGATTATTTAAGCGGGCAAGCAATTATAAAGGGGGAAGGTGAAGATAATACTGCTGTTATCTCAACAGATCCCCATTCTGCATGGCAGTTATATAAGAAAAAATTAAAGAACAATGGCTTTAATGATAAAGTAATAGGGGAAATAGAACGGGCTACATTAAAAATTTTAAAGAGGTTAAGTAACGATACAACTACGATGTTGCCTATAAAAGGTCTGGTTATTGGTAACGTGCAATCTGGCAAAACTGCTAACATGGCAGCTCTTATGGCTATGGCAGCCGATTGTGGATGGAATATGTTTATCGTACTATCTGGTACAGTCGAAAATCTTAGAAATCAAACACAAAAGAGATTGTTCAATGATTTAAATCAATTTGGTAATTTAAATTGGGCTGGATTAGAACATTTAGCTAAAAATATGCCACTAGGTCAAAGGGCACAAGACTTACATTTTGATAGAACAAATAAACAAAGGTATTTCACTGTTTGTTTAAAAAATCCTGGAAGACTAAGAGGATTGATTCAATGGTTACAAGTTGATCAAAATAAGCAACGTCAGATGAAGATACTTGTAATTGATGATGAGGCTGATCAAGCAGGAATAAATACCGCCAATATTGATAGTGCAACAATTAGAACCATTAACAGATTAATAAGAGATCTAGTAAATGGAAGAAATGAACAATCTCAAAAGATTGACACTAAATATCAAGCTATGAATTATATTGGGTATACAGCTACTCCATATGCAAATATATTAAACGAAGCAGGAGAGGACAGCTTGTATCCTAGAAATTTTATTGCAACATTGAGTGTTTCTATGGAATATTTTGGCCCTCAGCAAATATTTGGGATAGATGGTTGTGAGACTTATTTTAGTGGAATGAATATCATTAATGATATAACGGACAAAGACCTTGAAAGAATACGCGATATACATGACGGTAATATTATAGAGATACCAAAACCACTACAAAATGCTATTTGTTGGTTTGCGTGTGGAGTAGCTTGCTTACGCTTATGGGGATACAAAAAACCGATTAGCATGTTAATCCATACAAGTCAGATTACTGACCATCATAAGAATATTGCGCAAGCAGTAAAACAGTGGCTGAGTTCAGAAAATGTAGATGATATTATTATAAAATGTAAAGAAGTTTGGGATAGTCAAACATCACGATTCACTTTTGAAAAATTTCGCGAATCGTATCCTCAATATGATAGAAAAGATATTGATATTAACAAATATCCTACTTTCCAAAATATTAGTGATCAACTTTACACATTGTTTGAACATGAAGTAACAAATATTCCTCTTGATGAAAACGGAACACTAACTTACCATGCTGGTATCCATATGTGCGTGGATAATTGTAAGAACAATGGAGTCAACGAAGAAGGAATGTTTGTAAGATTAGCCTATCCAGAATCTGATAAAATGCCTCAGCAAGCTCCAGCTTTTATTGTAATAGGAGGAGCAACACTTTCACGAGGATTGACGCTTGAAGGATTAATAAGTACGTTCTTTTTAAGGTCTGTAAGTCAAGCAGATACTTTGATGCAAATGGGAAGATGGTTTGGATATCGAAGAGGTTACGAATTGCTTCCACGTTTATGGCTAACAGAGAAGACGCAAAGGCAATTTAAATTTTTAGCAGAATTAGATCAAGAATTACGAGATGAGATTCACGAAATGGATACGTTGGGGAAAAGTCCTGCTCATTACGGACCAAGAGTTAAAAATTCACCAAAAGCTAGCTTTATTAAAATTACGGCAAAAAATAGAATGCAACAAGCTAAAGCAACGGATATGAACTTTAGTGGAGCGTTTAATCAAACATATTTATTTGATAATGATTTAGACTTATTAAAAAATAATATTGATGCTACAGAGAAATTTATAACTTTGTTGGGGCGTCCGGAGGATCGTAAATCCTGTAATAATCACGCTGCTGGTAACTTGGTATGGAGAAATATTCAATTTTCATTAGTTGCAAACTTTCTTAAGCAGTTTAGATTTAATGAAAGACTAAATGTTTTCAATGATATCGATTCAATAATAAATTGGATTGAAAAAGCAACAAAAGACGGTAAGCTAGAAAAATGGAACATTGTATTAGCTGGCAATAAATATTCAACTGGTTCAATTTGGAAACTTCCTTTTGGTAAAGTTAACAACGTAAAGCGTAGCAAAAAGAAAAACAAAAATGAATCTGATACAGTTATTAATATAGGCGTATTAAGTGATCCACAAGATATTATTGCAGATGTAGACATTGATGGACAACCAAAAGAAGTTGTAGATAAGATTTTACACTTTAAATCAAAATATGCCAAAGAAATACGAAGCCTTGCTGGCCTTTCCGCAATACCACAATTATTAATATATAGAATAGATAAGAATTCCCAACCTTCAAATAAGGAGTCGGATAGGGAACCTTTGGGTACAGTGGAAGATATAATTGGTTTGTGCATTAATATTCCTGGTGGTAGACGAGGCGGAGATTATATTGAAACTGTTTCTATTCATATGAAGAATGATATTTTTGATGATGAGGGAGATTTGGGGGAAACAAATGCAAATTGAAATAGCTGAACCTGGTAGAATGACACAAACGGGTAGTTCACTTCTAAAATTGATACAAAATAATAATATGCCAATTTTAGATTTGCTTGTTAGAGAGTCAGTTCAGAACAGCCTAGATGCACATAACACAAAGGATAAGTATGTAACAGTTGAATTCTTGACTGGTGATTTTAACAAGGATAAACTTAATAATGAACTTGAAGGCATAACTAATGGCTTAAATAAACGATACAAAGACACTAGTTATACATTTATTGCTATTAGAGATTTTAATACGGTAGGTCTAACAGGCCCACTTCACTTTGATGATGTTGTTGATAATCAATATGGAAATTTATTGAAATTAGTATATGAAATTAGTAAACCACAAGAGGAAGAAGGATCTGGTGGATCTTGGGGCTTGGGAAAGACCGTTTATTTTCGTGTTGGAATAGGCTTGGTTTTTTATTATAGTAGGATAATAAATGAAAATGGTAGTTATGAAGAAAGACTAGCGGCATCTTTGGTTGAAAACGAAATTGAATTTGATTCATTAATACCGGCCTTTAGGAGAAAGACTAAACGAGGTATTGCTTGGTGGGGTGAAAAAATTGGCGATAATAAGACAAAGCCAATTACTGATGAAAAATATATTAAAAAAATTCTAAATATTTTTTCAATACCACCGTACGAAAAAAATGAAACCGGTACTACTATTATTATTCCTTATGTAGACTGTGATACACTTTTAGATAATAATCAAATAGAGTATAAAGATGGCAAAGACAGCGTGGTCAATCTTTTTTGGCGAGATAAAATTGATGACAATCTTAATATTGCTGTGCAAAGATGGTATGCACCAAAATTAAATAATGATGTTTCCAGAAACAGTAAATATTTACGTGTAAAAATAAATGGAACTGGAATTGGCTCAAATGATATGGAGCCAGTGTTTAAAATTATCCAAGCTTTATACAACAGAGCGGTTCTACATAATTCATCAAATGACATATTGGATAATAGCTTAGCTGATAATAAAAGAGAGAAGATTTTACTACGTAAAGTATTGGAAAATTCAGAAGCTGGAACACTAGCCTTTACTAAAGTATCTAGAAAAATATTAAAAACAGGTTTTCCTGATAACAAACCAGAACCTAGCATGTATTTTAATTGCGAAATAAGAGATAGAGAAAAAAATAGAGCGCTAATTTCTTTTACCAGAAAACCAGGTATGATTGTATCATACGAAGATACTGGTAAATGGGTAGATGATATTATTCCTACAGATAAAGACGAATTTATTTTTGGAATATTTGTCTTGAATTCTGATAACAAATTATCTGCAATCGGACAGGAGTACAAATTGGAAGAGTACGTAAGAAAAAGCGAGAAGGCAGATCATACGTCATGGAGTGACTATAGTATAAAGAATTACAACCCTGGTATTGTTTCAAAAATTCAAAGGCAAGTAAATAGTAAAATTGCCAAAGAGTTTTCGAGTGGTGAGGAATATGATCCTGGTAAACTTAGTTCAGGTTTGGGAAAACTGTTTGGAGATTTATTGCTACCCAGAGAAAACTTTGGAAGGCAACCTAGTCCGGATGCACCTCAAAAGCCGCCTAAAAGACCAATACCTCACCATAAAAATTTATTCTTTGAATATGATCAAACGAAAACAACATATGACGGAAATACAATGACTGTGCATTTTTTAATTAGGACAACATCAAAAACATCTTCCTTGGGCGTGAAATTCGCTATCGATTCAGATTCTGGAACTATTAGCGTAGACGACTGGGAGAATAAGTTAGGCATGGTCATGCCTTTTGAAATAATTTCCAGTGAAATCATGTTAAAACAACTTGATAATATTGAACGAAACATTCTGTTTAAGGTTTCTTCTGAATATGTATTTGACGAAGATGAAAATGAAAATATAATATGTAAATTGATAAAAACAGACAAAAAGATTGGAGTTGCAGTATTATTGGAGATGAATACGGCACATAAAATTGAAACGGAGATTTCTTTGTCTTTGCAATTAAATAGAAGAGATATAAAGCCAATTTTCTTCGTAGAGAAATCTGGTGATGATAAATAATGGCAGCTAATGTTTCGCTTTTCCCTATGCTGAATGAAATATTGCTAAATAAAATTAGATTTCAAGCATCGCCTTATTCTATTTATTATATAAGGGATGAAGAAGAATACAGTCTTTCTGCTGAAGAAATGGATGGAGCTACGAAGCTTTATAAAATCGTAGACACAAATGGAATTTGGTCGCCAGATGAATATAATCTTTGTATTAGAAGAAAGTATTCACTTAGAACATATCAATGCCTATTTGGAAAGAATGGAATAGCATGTAAAAATGCAGTTCTTGGATTGGCGATAGTATGGACGTCCGCTGACTCAAAGCAACGTGGAGTATTACCGATTTGCGAATTAAAAAATTCAATAGAAGATACAGAGTTTATGCTTGAACATGATTTTTCTGTAGCTCAGTTAAGAGGGATAGTAGAATTTACAACAGTGATTTATATAAAGGAAGCAGGTACTCCGGCATGGGAAGAAAGCCATTTGGCTAATGAATATGGATGCTTGCTTGGAGAGTTGGACAGGTATGCAATAAAATTGGATGGTATTGGCTCGATCTTTCCAATGTATGAAGTGAATGCTCCTGGTCAACCTTTATGGTATATAAAATGCAACTGGGAAGATCCTAGGTTCGATAAGTTTGAAGAATGCATAGAAGTTTACTTAAACAAGGCTCATAAAAATTACAAATATATAGACAAGACAAAGCGAACATATGACGACCAATTACTTAAAGAAATTATGGCTAGTGCTTTATGCACAATTATTATAAAACTAAAAGAAGAAAAGACTTATTGGGATACAGTTGCTAATGACGAGGATACTGATAATGGTAGTATATGCGAAGCCGTATCTTATTTCTTGAACACTTTAGAATGGGATGCATCTTCACTAGAAAAACTTTCGTTGTCAATTCGAAAATTCTTGGATCAAAGGATGTAAAAAATGATACTAAAAACTTTAACGCGTGCTGAAGCAAAAGATGCTATGGAAAGATGGCGAGCTAATAAGCTTGAACTTCCAAGTATAGAATCTGATTATATAAAGATAAGAGAAGAACTCCAACGTTTTAACAAAAAAGTTCGAACGGATTGTTTGACAAGAAAAGTTAAACAAGATTATTATATTGACGTACACTTTGGATTATTAGTATACGAGTATTTGGGGCGGGTTATCGGTTTTAATCTTAGAACTGCTGCAAATGATAATTTTTGGAGATATTTATCTGTAAATGTTGTCCCTGATATTGTTGCAGAACGTTGGGGAGAAGATAATGATGAGCATTATTGGAGTAAGCCGGCTCGTATTTGGTTAAGATCTATTTGGTGGTATGTTCACTTAGCCTGGCAAGGTGATGCTACGACAACTGCAAAAGTATTGGATTCACCATGCTTTTCAACAGATAGTATCTTAAATTTGGAAGAACGGACAGGCCGTAAAGGCACATATATTGATGTTTATAGATACATTATGTATTTTTATAGCCACATATCTTTAGCAAGAATAGAAGACTTTAATTCTGGTAAAAAAAACAGACACGAAACTTTATTTAGAGCTGTTATGAAACTTCATACTGCAAAATCCATTGTTGTTAATCCAACGTTAAGCCTTGGTGGTGATAAAGAATATGTTAGAAATTTATTCTTGGATTTGGGGGTTAAAGTTTGATGCTACCAAAGGTTATAGATCTTTTTTCTGGATGTGGTGGACTTGCACTTGGATTTGAAAAAGCTGGATTTAAAATAGTTGCAGGCATAGAAATAATGCCAGAGGCTTGTAAAACAATTTCATATAATTTGGAATGGAGATATGGAAAAGAAGCAACACATATTTGTGGCGATATAACAAAAACAGATGAGAAAATATTTATGAATAATATTGGCAATGATGGTTGCATAGTCATAGGAGGGCCACCTTGTCAAGCTTATTCTATTGTTGGCAGAGGAAAGTTACGCTCTTTGGGAAAAAATAGAATCAATACTAATGATTCGCGAGGTTATTTGTTTCAAGATTTTTTACGATTTGTGTACGGAATGAATGCTAAAGCAGTTATTATGGAAAACGTCCCAGAATCTACCAATTACGGTAGTAGAAATATACCGGAAATTGTTTGTAAAGATCTTTTTGAGCATGGTTATGATGCATATTGGACTGTTCTTAACTCAGCAGATTATGGTGTACCACAAATTAGAGAAAGAGTGTTTGTCATAGCTATAAAAAACGAGGAACGAAAGACGATAACGTTACCGCAACCAACAAATTGTAGCATTAACTCTATGCTTACACTTCATCAAAGGCAGTTTGAAAGTTATAAAAGTTACGAGTTCTTTAAAGAACCTATTTCTGCAAACAATAATTTAACAAAATGGTATACAGTGCAAGAAGCGTTTTCTGATTTACCTGAAATATTTCCTTATGAGAATTCTAAATATAAGTTAATCCCGCTTAATATTGAATATCCTTACAAAACTGAACCGCAAAATGAGTATCAGAGATTAATAAGAGAGTGGTATGGAAAACAATCTTTTGGCGTTTCAGCCAATGCTTTTAGAAGAAACACAAGAGATTTTCCTATTTTTGCTAGGATGAAGCAAGGCGATAATTATATTGATGCCTCTAAAATAGCAGATAATTTATTTGAGAGTGAAGTAAAAGTATTGGGGTTAGAAAAAGGTAGTCAAGAATATAATAAGCTTCATAATAAAATGGTACCAATATATGACAGAGAACAATTTGAAAATCGGTGGAAAAAGTTGGATGAGAATAAACCATCACATACTATTACAGCTCATTTGGCAAAAGATACATATAGTCATATTCACCCTTGGGAACCGCGAGGAATAACTGTTAGGGAAGCAGCAAGGCTACAATCTTTTCCTGATGATTTTTATTTCGATTGTTCAATGGGGGACGCTTATAAACAAATTGGAAATGCTGTCCCTCCACTATTGGCGTTAGGGGTTGCAAAGGCTGTATATAAAAGCTTTGAAGGGGAATGACAACATGACAATTCTTGATGAAATTAGAGAGTATTTTGCATCTACACAAAACGGTGCACGTGACATTAATGCCTTAAAAGACAACTATCCTGCAATTGTAATTAAAAATAGTAGCGGGTATGGTGTTGCTGTGGAATTTGATGATAAACGAGAGTTCTCAGAGAACTTTGCTAATTGTAAATTGTTTACTCAAAATTTATCGATCGATAGTGTAGAAAAGAAATATTTAATATTAAGTTGTATGTTTGAAAGTTTAAGACATGAATTTGCTTCAGTATGTGCGCAATTTGTTGATCCAGGATCTGATGGAATGGATAGACAATTTTTATTGCAAAACCCATTGGAGTGGTGGTCTAAATGGAGAGATTTGTTGGGGAATGCAATATACAACAAACAAGTTTATAGTGTTATAGCTGAAATGATGGCTTTATTGGAACTGTTTCAAAATAATCCATCAGTTGAATGGGCTGCTATACAAGGAAGTAGTCATGATATTGAGGGTAATAATGAGAGTTATGAAGTCAAATCTACTATTGAGAGATATGCTGCTACAGTTACGATTGCTGGTCAACATCAATTGTTAAGTCCTAAAAAATTGTTCCTTTATTTTTGCAGGATGGAAAAATCTAAAGAAGGGTTTTCTGTTAATGATATGAAAGACAAATTAATTACCAGTGGCTATGATAAAGATAAACTTGAGGGACAGCTTGTTTCACTAGGCTTTGAGCATGGGGCAAGTGCTAGAGATGAAAAATATAAAATTTTAGAAAGAAGAAAATATGTTGTTGATGATAAATTCCCCAAAATTACTCAAAATTCTTTTAAAGAAGATAAAATACCAAAGTCTATAATACAAATTACATATACAATTGATTTAGATGGTTTAGAATATACCGAATGGTAAAAATTAGGAGATATGATGTTTAGAGTAATTGAAACATTTGCTGGTATAGGGAGTCAAGCCAAAGCCCTTGAAAGAATTGGAGCTAAATATACGATTGTTAATACTGCAGACTGGGATATAAATGCTATTTTAGCTTATTGTTTGATTCATAAGGACTTTATCAATGATAAGCAATATAAAAAAGTTACCGATTCAGAAATAATTGATTTTTTAAAGAATAAAACGCTTAGTATGGATGGTAAAAAACCTCTTAACGAAGCCTCATTTAATCGGTTGCCGATGGACTTAAAACGCAAAATATATGCAGCAATAAAAAGTACAAATAATTTGGTAAGTGTTACGGATATTTCAGGTGATGACATCCCTGGTAATATTGATTTATTTACATATTCTTTTCCGTGTCAAGATTTGTCGTTGTGTGGATGTTGGCATGGTAATAAAAGCGGTATTGCGAGAGACGCCCATAATCGTTCTGGAATGTTATGGGAAGTTGAAAGAATATTGTTAGAAATGCACAGGATGAGAAGAAGTTTGCCACGTTTTCTTGTTATGGAAAATGTAATAAATATATTATCTAAACCACATGAAAAAGATTTCGGAGATTGGAAATCTACTTTAGAAAGACTTGGTTATTACAACAAAATATATCGTTTAAATGCCAAAAACTTTGGAATACCTCAAAAACGTGAACGTGCATATATGATTAGCGTCTTGTGTAAAAACAATAAAAAGATAGAGCAGAGTGTTAAAAACTATTTTGAAGAACACAATTTAGAAAGCTGTGCTGAAGCTAAAAGGTTACGAAGAAGAAAGCTGACACTGGCAAAAATCTTGTGCCTTGACTACATGAAAAGCCAATATAAGCAAGAGGCTGATGCTAGTAAACCAAACAAAACACCTTCTAGGGAAAAAATATATAATGATAATGACCTGTTGTTTGATGGGAAAAAAATTAATGAGATTTTCGTTAATACTGTAACGACAAAGCAAGATAGAAATCCAAATTCTGGTCTTATTGTTTATCCAAATTATGCTAAAGGAAAAACACCGTGGAGATATTTAACTCCTAGAGAATGCTTTAAATTAATGGGGTTTAGTGAAAAAGATTTCGATAAAGTTATTAATAACAATCCACAGCTAACTCGTAATCGAAAATTATATTCAACGGAAAAACTTATTAAATTAGCCGGTAATAGTATTGTTGTTGATGTATTGGAAGCTGTTTTTAGGCAAATAATGGAAATAAATAAAGAAATTTTAGGTGAAAGAAAATGAAAATGACAATTAATGAAAAAAAATCTGTTTTGGCATTTTACTTATCTAAATATAATAAGGAGGCGCTGAAAGCTTTGGGGTACTATGATGGAATTACAATGGCGCTTCTAGATATTTCCGAAAAAATCACTAAAAATGAAGGCAAAGTTAATAATTATGTAAAACAAAGAAGAGATGAATTTGATGTCTTTTTTGATAATGGTAGAGCTGGATATAGAAACAGAAAACCAACGCCAAAAGTTTATAGAATGTATGAACATTGGAATGAAATTAATTTTGATGATTTGACAGTTATTGCGCACGGAATACTAGAAAACGATTCAGATGATAAACTTTCTAAGTTAAGTGGTATGGATAAAATTGTTTGCGGATTGTTGCCGGAATAATGTAACTAATAGATTTTTATCTCAACTTATATAATGAAATAATAAATAACATGGTATTCGTATAAAACGATAACCATGTTATTTTATGTGTTTTTGTTTAATTGAACTTAGCGTGGAGACAATTATAGCAACGCAGTTGTTTACATCCTTCTTTATGTTGTCTTCCCAAAATCGTAGAACCGTCCAACCTTGATCGCGTAATGAAATAGTTATTTCTAAATCTCGCTCTTTATTACGCTTTATCTTATTGTCCCAAAATTCTTTGTTAACATGAAACTCATCATCAGTATAATATTTGCCATGCCAAAAATCGCCGTCACAAAAAATAGCTAGTTTATATTTTTTTATACATATATCAGGAGCACCAAGCACATCTTTAACATTTTTCCGATACCTAACCCCTTTTTGCCATAAAGCTTGTCGTAATGTGACTTCAATTTTTGTATTAGTGCTTTTTATGGCTTTCATATTTTTAGAACGCTGCTGTTTTGTTAGTCTATCCATATTATCACCTAATGCATGATCTAATTATATATATTATAGCAAATTATTAAAAAAGCGGATTATCCATTAAAATATTTTGCTTAAAACAAGAAATAATTGGCTTTATGGAAGCCTGCTTCTGGTATTTTGAAAAACATAAAAATTGACTTTGGGATGAAAGATGTAGAAAGTATAGCTCGTAATGTGGAAAAATGGAGTTGTAAATAATACTGCGGTAGATTACTTCATAGCTTATTAAATAGCATTAAAATTTTATAATAGCTTTTTGATACTAGACTTTAAAAGCCAGTACTTTATTTTGCATTTAACATTATCTTTATATACTTATATAACAAGAAAGTGTTTGAAACCATAATACGCGCTTTGCTTTCAGTTATTATAACTTGAAGTTTTCCTTTATGTGCAATGTCGTTACGAGCATCAGTTACTTCTTTGAAACTGGTTAATATTTCACTTGAGGGCATTTCTACTTTTTTTAATGATACTATATATGGAAAGGCCTTTATCATCTTTTTAGAAAATGAGCTGCGTAATTTATGAATATTTATATTTTCTGTAGATATATTATACTCTTTGATTATTTGTTCTATACATCTTGTTAAAAGGAATTCTATTCCCATATGCAGATTTACAACCATATTATTATAATCTTGCAATCTAAAAGCATCAAAACCTTTGATTAAGCTATTTGCGGCAACATCTGCAGAGAGTTCTTTGCTGCAGTACCAATATAAAACTGATACCGATGTATCTCTTGGATTATTATCTACTAATGGAATTGAGTATAAAGATATAACGCTTGGAATAAAATTAGTAAATGGGGTATTGCCATGCATTTGGATAGGCGCTAAACCGCCAGAACCTGGAGTATAATTAATGAATATTACTTTACCATCTTTAACGATATTAGACAGGTCTAGAATATGTTTTTCGTTAGGTTTTAATAGAATGGTTTTTAATTCACACTTACAACCCAAAACAGAATAATGTAATCCGAAATGATATAAGGGTGTGTTAAGAAAGAGTAATTTAATAAGCATATCGATTCTTTCTGTCATATACCCAGAAAAATATATTTTAAAGAACATATCGTTTGCTAGAAAATTGATTGCCGTTACTAGTTTGTTACCAATATCTATAGGTATATTATTTTGCAAATTGAAATCTCCTTAAATTTTTCATTAATTTACTATTTGACTAATATATATATTACTACCAAAAGAGAAAATTATCGACATAATGTATAATTAGTAAATATTATTTTTATGCCTAAATATGATATAATTTTTGTATATGTATTTATGCAATTTTATATTAATGTTTATTAAAAGAAAAAAATTAAATGACTAAAGCTAGAAAGTTACTGTTGAATTCATATCTAGCAAAGTAGATGGTATCCATGTGTATAAGGGGACATTGGTTATAAGTTCATATCATATTCCAAATGGGTAAGATTTATAGGTGAATAAGATGAAAACAAAAATTCTTTCTTACGCAAAACGCCAATATAATACTGAACCTGAATATCTTTGGAAGCGCTATCCGGATTATTGTGTGCTGCGTCACAGGCGCAATCGCAAGTGGTATGCAGTAATCATGATGGTGTCCAAAGACGCTATCGGCTTACGTAGCGAGGGTGGAGTATGGATCATGGATGTGAAGGCTACTGCCGAGGATATGGAGCGGATACCGGATTCAGAAGGCTTCTTTCTGGGTTACCACATGAATAAGAGACACTGGATGAGTATTTTGCTAGATGGCACAGTGCCACTCAAGATTGTTAAAGAGTATCTGGATAAGAGTTATGAGCTGACAATTAAATAATGATAATAGGGCAATGTTTCATGTGAAACATTGCCCTTTTCGCAAAATGTCCAATGGAACATGGTATAATTACTACAAAACAGAATATAAATATATAAGGGAGGAATAGTTATGGCAACATTTAAAACCAATGATGGCGTCAAGATCTATTATGAGGAACATGGCAAGGGCAAGAAGACTTTGTTCATGTTACCGGGTTGGACCTGTACTACTAAATTCTGGAAATACAATGTTCCTGAGCTATCCAAACATTTTAGGGTTATCTGCATGGATATGCGTGGTCATGGTAGATCTGAGAAGGTATTACACAGCCATAGGATTTCTCGTTATGCTATGGATGTTAAGAACTTGCTGGACTAT
>Ga0268357_101236_pt1 | contig 19297 bp, 19 predicted proteins | sample BioMet10_FD_192466 | JGI IMG/M metagenome (GOLD analysis project Ga0268357, IMG submission 192466) | Sewage microbial communities from Oakland, California, United States - Biofuel 10 (Illumina Assembly) | ecosystem: Engineered > Wastewater > Sewage > Unclassified | place: USA: California... | reverse complement strand
GGAACATGCCGCAGGTCCAGGGGCGCGGGCGAATCCTGCATGGGGCTGGCCGCCGGAGGCATACGGAACGCCACGAGGTTGTGGCGTATGATCCATGCTCCGCAGGCCAAGGGGCCCTGCCCCTTGGAACCCCGTTATGAAGAGGCGCGATGCGGAGTATGCCGCAGGTCCAGGGGCGCGTAGCCCCTGGCCGCCGGAGGCATGAAAAACGCCACATTGCTGTGGCGTTCCGGTCTGGTTCCGCAGGCCGGGGGGCCCTTCGGAGGCGTGGGCGCCCCCGGACGCTGCGGATGTGTGGCGGAGGTTATTCCAGCACTGCCCCCTGGGCGGCGCTGGTGACGTGTTTGGCGTAGCGCTTGAGGAAGGGCGACTTGATGGTCTTGCGCTTGCCCTTGTGGTTGGCCTTGCGGCTGGCCAGCTCGTCCTCGCTGACGAGGAGCTCCAGCTTGCGGCCGGGGATGTCGATGAGGATCCGGTCGCCTTCGTGCACGAGGCCGATGGCGCCGCCGCTGGCGGCCTCGGGCGAGACGTGTCCGATGGCGGCGCCGCGGGAGCCGCCGGAGAAGCGGCCGTCGGTGATGAGGGCGACGGATTCGCCCAGGCCCATGCCCATGATGGCGCTGGTGGGGGTGAGCATTTCGCGCATGCCGGGGCCGCCCTTGGGGCCCTCGTAGCGGATGACGACGGCGTCGCCGGACTTGATGGCCCCGCCGAGGATGGCCTCGCAGGCCTGGGCCTCGGAGTCGAAGGGCCGGGCGGTGACGGTGCGCTTCATCATTTCCGGGGCCACGGCGGACTGTTTGACCACCGCGCCCTGGGGGGCGATGTTGCCGTGGAGGATGGCGATGCCGCCCTCGTGGGCGTAGGGCTGGTCCAGGGGGCGGATGACCGAGTGGTCGCGCACGGCGGCCTGGAGTTCGCCGAGATTTTCGCCCACGGTTTTGCCGGTGCAGGTGAGCGCGCCGGTTTCGAGGAGCCCGCCCTTGTTGAGTTCGGCCATGACGGCGGGGATGCCGCCGGCGGCGTTGAGGTCCACGATGTAGTGCGGGCCGGCCGGGGAAAGGCGGCAGAGGTTGGGCGTGGTGCGGCTGATCTCGTCGAAGATGGACAGGGTGAGGTCGAGGCCGGCCTCGCGGAAGATGGCCGGCAGGTGCAGCACGGTGTTGGTGGAGCAGCCGAGGGCCATGTCCATGCGCACGGCGTTCCGGACGCTCTTTTCGGTGACGATGTCGCGCGGGCGGATGTTCCGGCGCAGCAGCTCCATGATCTGCATGCCGGTGCGCTTGGCCAAGCGGATGCGCGCGGCCATGACGGCCGGGATGGTGCCGTTGCCCGGCAGGGCCAGGCCGATGGTTTCGGAGAGGCAGTTCATGGAGTTGGCGGTGAACATGCCGGCGCAGGAGCCGCAGCCGGGGCAGGCGTTGTCCTCCATGTCCTGAAGCTCGGCCTCGTCCATCTTGCCGGCGCGCACGCGGCCCACGGCCTCGAACACGGTGATCAGGTCGACCTTTTTGCCGCGCGATTCGCCGGGGAGCATGGCCCCGCCGGAGACGACGATGGTCGGGATGTTCAGCCGCAGGGCGGCCATGAGCATGCCGGGGACGATCTTGTCGCAGTTGGGCACGAGGACCAGGGCGTCGAAGGGGTGCGCGGTGGCCATGATCTCGATGGAGTCGGCGATGAGTTCGCGGCTGGGCAGGGAGAAATACATGCCCTCGTGGTTCATGGCGATGCCGTCGCACACGCCGATGGTCGGGAACTCCAGGGGCGTGCCTCCGGCGATGCGGACGCCGTCCTTCACGGCCTGGACGATTTTGTCCAGGTGCAGGTGGCCGGGGATGACTTCGTTGGCGGCGTTGGCGATGCCGATGATCGGGCGGTGCATCTCCTCGCGGGTGAGGCCGAGGGCGGCGAAGAGGGAGCGGTGCGGGGCCTTTTCCAGGCCGCTGGTCATTTTGGCGCTGCGCGCGGACATCTTTTTGTTGGCGGACATAACGTATCCTTTCGGTTGATGGATTTATGTCGGTGTATTGAAATAAGCGAGGAGATCCCGCTTCAGTTCCGTTTCGGCCATGCGCGTGTTGTAAATGTTCTTGTGGATGTCGAAGGCTTCCTTCAGGCTGTTGCGCATGCCCTCGTAGCCGACGCCGTCGGTGATCCACGCCAGCTGGGCGTTGACGCGCTGGCACTGCTCGATCGCCTGGCCGTAGCTGCGCTTGACCTCGGCGGGCTTTGAGCCGGAGACGGTGTAGAAGTTGACCTCGACGCCGACCAGCCTGGGCCCGGACTTGAAGCAGAAGTCGACCTTCTTGCGCGTCTTTCCGTCCGCATAGACGACGCCGAACTCCTCGTACAGATCGCAGGGGACGCCGTTCTGGCGCAGGAAGGCCAGGGCCTCGCCCAGAATGGGCCGGACGAGATCCACGTAGGCCTTGCCGCCGATGTTTTTCCTGCGCTGCGACTCCAGGCCGACCTGGACGCCGATGAAGTAGTCCTCCAACTCGCGGAACAGGATTTCGCCGGTGCCGAGATCGGCGAACAGCGTGGCCAGATCGCGCGCGGTGGCCTCGTCGACGCCGTCCCGGTAGTCGGCGTAGACGATGTTGTCCTCGGCGGAGACGTAGCGCTCGCCGTCGGTGTGGCCCAGGAGCTCGAAGCAGGCGCGCAGGATGTGCTCGGGGTGGTCGTGGGCCGTCAGCGCGTCGGAAAATTCCGCGATGAAGCGTTCCCGCGAGCTCGGCAGGTCGGAGAAGAACAGCAGGGAGTTCCTGTTGGCCGCCACCTTTCGGGCGATGGCCTGCCAGTTGATGAAGCCGCGCCGCGGGATGACCCCGTGCATGAGCGTGGCCAGGAACTCGTCGCGGAACGCTTCGGATGACGGAAAACGACTTCTGCTCGCCAGCACGGGGGGTCTCCTAGGGATGAGCCGATTGTTTGGGCGGCCTGTTCGCGCCCGGCGAGGTCCGCTGCGTCGCGATTCGCGCGGACGGCAGGGCCTCATAACGTTTGATCGCGCCAGCGAGCGCGCGCGCGCCGTGCAGGAGTCGGAACGCGTCGGTCTCGTGGGAGTGCATGCCGTCCATCCCGTATCGTCCGGCTAGCGCCGCGCGGCGAGCAGCGCGGCCAGCCCGGCCACGAAGGTCGTGGCCAGGACCAGGGCGGCGCACTCCCAGGCGGGCAAAAATTCAACCTTGAGGAACAGCGGCGGAACGTCGAGCAGGCCCCTGAGCCAGCTCTGGAGGACTTTCAGGCAGAGCAGCGAGAGCGCGCCTCCCGCGAAGCCCTGGACCACGCCGTTGGCGAAGAGCGGGGCGCGGATGAACCAGGGCCGCGCGCCCACCAGGGAAAGGATCTCCACCTCGTCCCGCCGGGCCAGCATCATCAGCTTGAGGGTGTTGCCCACCACGAGCCCCACCACCAGGGCGAAGAAGCCCATGGCTGGCAGGGCCGAGCGCTGGATCAGCGCGATCCAGCCCGTGGCGAGGGAAAGCTGCGCCGCGTTGTAGGTCACCTTGTCCACGCCCTCCATGCCGCGCAGGCGCGCGTACATGCGGCCCATCCAGGGCTCCGGCGACTCGCCGGGCGGAATGTCGAAGCTGACCAGGGCCGTGGGCGGCAGGGGGTTTTCGCCCTCCAGCCAGGCGAAGTCGTCCGCGCCGACCGGGGCGGAGTCCGTGGCGTTGCCCACGGTGGTGGGCATGGCCGCGCCCAGGCCGCGCATGAGTTCGGCCAGGGCCGCCCGCGGGGTGAAGGTGGAGACCTCGGCCACGCCGGGCACCCGCTTCAGGTCCGCCCACTGCTGCTCCACGCCGGTCATGTTGGCGCTGGCGCTCCAGTAGATCTGGAAGCGCGCCTGGCCCTGGGACCGCAGGACCTCCTGCTGCACGTTGTGCAGGAGGAGCAGGCCCGCGCCGGCCAGGAAGGCCACCATGCACACCGTGAGCAGGGTGCATAGCTGCGGCAGGGGGTGGCGGCGCATGTCCGCCACGCCGCGCAGGAAAAGCTTGCCGGTGCTCATGCGCGGCCTCCGTCGGTCCCGCTGCGGGGGCTGGCGTCGATGATCGCGTCGACGACCTCGGCCTGGGGCAGGCTGAGCTGCCCGCGCACCAGATGCACCTGCCGCGCCTCCGGCGCCCAGGAGAGCACCTCGCGGTTGTGCGTGGCCATGATCACCGTCGTGCCGTAGGTGTTGAACTGCTTGAACAGCTCGATGAGGTGGCGGGAGAGGTCGGCGTCGAGGTTGCCCGTGGGCTCGTCGGCCAGGATCAGCTCCGGGTTGACCACCATGCTGCGGGCGATGGCCACGCGCTGCTGTTCGCCGCCGGAGAGCACGCTGCACGGGGCGTAGGAGCGCTCCTCCAGGTCCAGGGCGCGGATGACCGCGCGCACGCGGCGGTCGATGCTCGTCCGGGACACGCCGCGGACCTCCAGGGCGATGGCGATGTTTTCGAAGACGGTGCGCTCGGGCAGGACCTTGAAGTCCTGGAACACCACGGCGACCTTGCGGCGCAGCTCCGGCAGGCCGGAGTGGCGCAGGCGCATGAGGTCCACGCCGGCCACGACGGCCGCGCCGCGCTTGGGCTTGAGGTCGCCGTAGAGCACGCGCAGAAGCGTGGTCTTGCCCGCGCCCGAAGGCCCGGTCAAAAACACGAACTCGCCGCGCTCGACGTGCAACGAAATGTCGGTCAGCGCCTGCGCGCCGCCGAGGATGCAGGTGACGTGATCCAGATGCACCATATGGCGTGTGTACTTACGTCAAAGCCGACCGGTTTGGAAGGCCCATGCGGGAGGGCAGGCGGAGGATTGAGGGAAGCGGGATGGCGTGTTTCTTTTCGGCGATTCCGCACCGTGGCCGCAATGCGTCCGTGCAGGCGCTGTCAACGGGGAATTTTTGTCCTTTTTGCAGGCCAAAGAGGGGTGTTTTCGGCCACCGCGAAAGGTCATGCTATACTCCATTGCGAAACATGTGAAGGGAGCATATGTCCGTAGAAACGTATGGGAAAAAGTTGTGGATTCAGGATGAGAACGGGAATTTTGAGGAGTTGCAGCCGGGGGCGGATTACAACGGCCGCACGCGTGGACCGGGCCAGGCCGACTGGTGGGTGGTGGCCAAGGAATCGGATTGGAAGCCGCCGGTGGGGAGGGAGCTTCCCGCGCTCGCCGGCGCGCGCATGAAGCCCGGCGGCGGTGGCGAGCCGCAGTGCTACGATAAATACGGCCAGTATACGGGCGCGTGCTCCGGAGGGCGGCTGCATGCGGAGAACACGCGGGGCGTCCCGAAGTCCGACGCCGGGAGCGGCGGGCAGAAGCGGCTCCCCAAGGACTTGAGCATGAGCCGGGAGGCCAGCGAGGCGATGTCCAAAAGGCCGTATGAAGGGTACAGTCCGGTGCCCTACCACAATGACGGGAGTAAGAAAGGCAATTGTACCGTGGGGTACGGGCACTGGCTGCATGATGGCGAGTGTACTGCGGAAGACAGGGCGAAATGGGCTGGAAAGACAGAGCAGGAATTCAAAGAACTCTACATGGAAGACGTGCACATTGCCGAGAATGATGTGCGGAGGTTGATAAAAGTGCCCGTGACGCAGGGGCAATTCGATGCACTCACATCATTGGCATATAACATGGGAGGTCCGAGACTTGAGAGAACGGGGATTCCAACGTTGGTTAATAATAGCAAAGAGAATCAGGCTGCACAAAATATATTGAGTTTGATCAAAAAAGATGGATTGGTTAAGCGCAGAAATTGGGAATACGAAGTCTTCATTGGCAACAAGCCGCGCTAAAGGAGTCGCCATGCGTCCCTTCGTCATCCTGGCTTGCTTGCTGGCGCTTTTGCCTTGCGCCGCCTGGGCGCAAGGGTTGCCTGACCTTACGGAATCCTTGGACCGTGAGGACGAGGGCTATTGGCCTGCTGAGGCCGCGCGGACAAAGGCGTTTCTGGCACAAGAACAGCGGCTTGCCGACAAACTGGCCGACGCGAGCCCGGATCCTGGCGCGGTCCGTTCCCTGTTCATGATGGAAATGAAGGCTTGGGATAAGTCTTATGACGCGAACACGGACATGCTGTTCCCCGCGTATAATCCAATGCACGCCTATGGAAGCGGCATGGACTACTACACGACAACGTGCTGGCACGAGGGCATGGACGCGCGCCTGGCGCTGCTGCGGGGGATGAACGCCACGGAAGCCGCGCCGAAGGCCTGCGAAAAACTCTCGGCCGTCCGGGAAAACAAGGCGCTCACAGTGAGCATGGTGCGCCGTCTGGGGAGCTGGCACAAGAAGTTCGCCCGCGCGTTGGCGGGCTCGGAAAAGGTCTGGAACGTCTGGCTCGCGGCGTGGCTTGCGGCCTGGGACGGCGTGCATCCGCAGGCGACAAAAGAGGCGCGCTGCACCGCCGAGGAACAGGTGACGCGCGCCCGCGTGGACTTCCTCATGCTGTGGCTCAAACCCTGGATGTATGATGTGGATGGCGGCGACGGAGGGTGGGAGTGCACGGTGGGCGTTTCAGATATTCAGGAAGGGCCGGACGGGGATTTCGCCCATGAGGACAAGCCATTCGTCTGGCCGCCGCGCCGCGCGTCCAAGCCGCGCTAAAGGAGTCGCCATGCGTCCCTTCGTCATCCTGGCCTGCCTGCTGGCGCTTATCCCTTGTTCCGCCATGGCGGAGACGCCTGAAGGTGAGTTTAATAGGGAAGAGGCCATCCGTGAACAGGACGCATACTGGGCCGCCGAGGCGGCGCGGGAGAAGGCGTTCCTGGCGCTGGAACAGCGGCTTGCCGACGAACTGGCCGACATGAGCCCGGCCCCTGGCGCGGCACGTTCCCTGTTCATGATGGAGATAGCGGCTTGGGATAAGTCGTATGACGCGAACACGAGCATGTTGTTTCCTGCGAACAATGTAATGCGCGCGTATGGAAGCAGCATGGATTGCTACACCACCACATGCTGGCACGAGGGCATGGACGCGCGCCTGGCGCTGCTGCGGGGGATGAACGCCACGGAGGCCGCGTCGAAGGCCTGCGAAAAGCTCTCGGCCATCCGGGAAAACAAGGCGCTCACCGTGAGCATGGTGCGCCGGCTGGGGAGCTGGCACAAGAAGTTCGCGCGTGCGCTGACGGGCTCGGAAAAGGCCTGGAACGTCTGGCTTGCGGCGTGGCTTGCGGCCTGGGACGGCGTGCACCCGCAGGCGACAAAAGAGGCGCGCTGCACGGCCGAGGAACAGGTGACGCACGCCCGCGTGGACTTCCTCATGCTGTGGCTCAAGCCCTGGATACGTGATGTGGACGGCGTCCGAGGCGAATGTGAATGCACGATAGGCGTTTCAGATATTCAGGAAGGGCCGGACGGGGATTTCGCCCATGAGGACAAGCCATTCGTCTGGCCGCCGCGCCGCGCGTCCAAGTCGCGCTAAAGGAGCCGCCATGCGTCTCTTCGTCATCCTGGCCTGCCTGCTGGCGCTCATTCCTTGCGCCGCCTGGGCGCAGGAACCGGTTGACCCCGAAATGGCGGCCGCGATTCGTGCGGACGAGGAGTATTGGGCCGCCGAGGCGGCGCGAATAAAGGCGTCCCGGGCACAGGTGCAGCAGCTTGCCGACGAGTTGGCCGACGCGAGTCCGGACCCTGGCGCGGCACGCTCCCTCTTCATGATGGAGCGATCGGCTTGGGATAAGTCGTATGACGCGAACACGGACATGTTGTTCCCCGCATATGATCCAATGCACGCGTATGGCAGCGGTGGGGGAAATAACGTGCGAATGTGCTGGCACGAGGGCATGGACGCGCGTTTGGCGCTGCTGCGGGGGATGAACGCCACGGAGGCTGCGCCGAAGGCCTGCGAAAAGCTCTCGGCCATTCGGGAAAACAAGGCGCTCACCGTGAGCATGGTGCGCCGGCTGGGGAGCTGGCACAAGAAGTTCGCCCGCGCGTTGGCGGGCTCGGAAAAGGCCTGGAACGTCTGGCTTGCGGCGTGGCTTGCGGCCTGGGACGGCGTGCATCCGCAGGCGACAAAAGAGGCGCGCTGCACGGCCGAGGAACAGGTGACGCACGCCCGCGTGGACTTCCTCATGCTGTGGCTCAAGCCCTGGATGCGTGACGTGGAAGGTGGCGGGGGCGAGTGGGAGTGCACAGCCGGCGTTTCAGATATCCAGGAAGGGCCGGACGGTGATTTCGCCCATGAGGACAAGCCATTCGTCTGGCCGCCGCGCCGCGCGTCCAAGCCGCGCTGAGGAACTTCCGGCGCATCGCCGTTCGCGACGGCATCTGTAACGCCTCAGCCGGCCACGGGGCCCAACTCCTCCCCCTGAAAGGGGGCGCAGGGGGTTCGGGGGGCGCGCAGCCCCCTGATTTCTCCCGCTAACGCCTGCCGGCTTCGGGCTGGCACTTCGGGCAAAAGGTGCTCGTCCGCCCGGCCACGCGCATGGACAGCATCCGCGTCCCGCAGTTCAGGCAGGGCTGGCCCGCGCGGCCATAGGCCCGGAAGTGGTTCTGGAACGCGCCGGCGTCGCCGTGGGCGTCGCGATAGTCGCGGATGGAGCTGCCGTTCTCGGCGATGGCCAGGGCCAGGACCTCGATGAGCGCCGCGAACAGCCGGGCGCGCCGGGCCGGGCTCAGGCTGCGGGCCGGGGCGTCGGGCCGGACGCCCGCGCGGAAGAGCGATTCGTCGGCGTAGATGTTGCCCACGCCGGCGATGACGGTCTGGTCCAGCAGCAGGCTCTTGATGCGCGCCGCCCCCTGGCCCAGGCGGTCGGAAAAGCCTCCGGCGTCGAGGTCGAAGGGCTCCGGCCCTAGGGTCCGGTAAAACGGCCAGGCCTCGATTTCGCCGGGGCCAAAGCCGTGCATGGAGCCGAAGCGCCGCACGTCGGAGAAGCCCAGGGCGGAGCCGTCGTCGAGGGCGAGCACGGCGCGCGGGCGCTGGGCCTCCGCGCCGGGCGGCAGGGCGACGAGGCGGCCGGTCATGCGCAGGTGCACGGCGATCCGCGCGCCGCCGGCGAGGTTGAGCAGCAGCAGCTTGCCGCGCCGGCCCACGGAGGCGATGCGCCGGCCCGCGACCAGGGCGGCGAAGGCCTCGGGCGTGGGCTGGAGCGCCGGCGGATCGAAGCAGGTCACGCTGGCCACGGTCCGGCCCGCGACTTCGGCGGCCAGGGCGCGGGCGATGGTTTCGACCTCGGGCAGTTCGGGCATCACTTGTCTCCCTTGGGCGTAGGGACGCCGAGCGGGCCGAGATCGACCGTATGGCACTGGCGGCCGCGGCGGATCTCCAGCACGAGGGGCTTCTTGGCCCGGAAGGCGTCGGACCCGGCCAGGTGCAGGGCGTTGAGGCTGCGCATGGGGTAGCCGCCGGCCGCGACGACCACGTCTCCGGGCCGGAGGCCGGCCAGATCGGCGCGGGACTCGCGGCGCACCGCGGTCACCACCACCTGCCAGTCGCGGTCGTCTTCGGCGGGCATGGCCAGGGGCCGCTTTTCCAGGGTCATGCCCATGCGGCTTTCGAAACTTTCCGGGCAATAAACGCGCAGATCGGCGTCGGCCGGGTCCAACTCGTCGCCGCGCCAGGGCGAGACGAGCAGGATGCGCGCCCCGGGGTCGAACACGCGGAGGCGCAGGGCGATGCCCAGGCCGCCGTCCACGTGGCCGGTTCCGGCGAGGACGGCCACGGGCCGGCCGGTGGCCTTGCGCAGGCGCGCCGCCTGGTCGGCCATGGCCGAATCCCAGACGCTCTGGATGAGCGTGAAGCGGGCCATTTGCCGGGAGTCGGGCGCGGCCTGTGCGCCGTGGGGATGGCTTTCCATGACCTCGCGCAGGAAGCCCAGCTGCTCCGGCGCGGGCGGGATGATGCGCTCCGGCAGCCAGGCGCGGTCCTCGGGCGGGAGCGCGGCCACCGGGTCGGCCGCCGTGGCGTTGGCCATGGCCGCGGCCGAAAGCCTGCGGATGACCGCCGGCGGGACGTTCAGGCCCGCCACGGGCAGCTTCCAGTCGCGGATGGCCAGAAACACCGGCAGATAGCGTTCGAAGGGGTGGCCCCAGGTCTTGCTCCAGTCCAGCCGGGCCTTGAGGTCGGCCGGGTCGATCTTGCCGGCGGCGAAGTCGGCGATGACCGGGCTGTGGTCGCGGGGGACCATCTCCAGCCCCACGGCCGGCGGCCGTTCGCCATGGGCCAGGAGGGTCAGGATGCGCCGCTCGGCGGCGTGGTCGCAGGCCGCGCCGTGGGACTCGCCGATGAGGATGTAGTCGGCCTGCGCGGCGCGGGCGCGGAAGTCCTCGGGGCTGACGGGATCGCCGGCGGCGCTGAGGAAGTCGCCCGCGGCGGGCAGGAAGCTCAGGGACATCTTTTCATCCGCCGGCGCGGGCCGCGCGCAGGCGGCCAGAAGCGTCAGGGCCAGCAAAAACGCGCCCAGGCGCAGGGCCCGGGCGCGTTCGAAGGTAAGGGAAGGCATGGAGCGGACTCCTCGTCTGGACTAATCCCAGGTGCGCTTGTCCTCGATGGGCCGGATCTGCGGGGGCAGGGTGCCGGGGGCCAGGATCTTGAGGGTGGGGCGCAGCTTGATCTTCTCGCGGAAGGTGTGCAGCAGCTCGTCCTCGCGCTTGAAGGCGCCGGCCTCGATGGAGAGCACCATCTCGTCGATGCCGCCGGGGTTGGTGACCTCGATCTGCCAGCGCTTGATCTCCTCGAACTTGGCCATGACCTGCTCGACCTGGTGGGGGTAGACGAACATGCCCTTGATGCGGGCGGTGGTGTCCACGCGGCCGACGATGCTGCCGAGGCGCGGGCTGGTGCGGCCGCACTGGCAGGGCGCGCGGTCGATGAAGCCCAGGTCGCCGGTGGCCAGCCGGATCAGCGGGTAGGTCTTGTTGAAGGCGGTGACGACGATTTCACCGACCTCGCCGTCCTTCAGCGGGATGCCCGTGTCCGGGTGGCAGATCTCGACGAAGGCGCGGTTGGACAGGTGCAGGCCGCACTTGTGGAAGCATTCGTAGCCGATGCAGCCCACGTCGGCGGTGCCGTAGCCCTGGCGCATGACGCAGTCGAGCTTCTTCTCCAGCTGGTTGCGCATCTTCTCGGAGAATTTTTCGCCGGTGACGAAGGCCACCTCCATGAACAGGTCCTTGCGCAGGGACAGGCCCATTTCCTCGGCCTTCTGCGCCAAATGCAGGAGGTAGCTCGGCGTGCCGACGTAGCCGGTGACGCGCAGCTTCTGCATGATGTCGAGCTGGGAGCCGGTGTTGCCCGGACCGGCGGGAATCACCGCGCAGCCGAGGTTTTTCAGCGGCTCCTCGAACATCAGGCCTGCGGGGGCCATGTGGTAGGGCAGGGTGATCTGGGTCACGTCGCCGGGGCGGAAGCCCACGGCGTAAAAGCCCTCGGTCCAGCCCCAGTAGTCGTCCAGCCGGTCCTCGGGGTCGAAGATCGGGCCGGGCGAGAGGAACACGCGCCGCAGTTCGCCCAGGTCCTTGGTGAGCAGGCCGCCCAGGCGCGGGCCCATGCTCTGCAGGAAGATGAGCTCCTTCTTCTTGAGAATGGGCACGTGCTTCAGGTCCGTCAGGGACTTGAACTTGTCGACGTTGAACTGGGCGCGGTCGAAGCGCTTCTTCACGTCCTCGGAATACCGGTAGGCGTAGGACAGCAGGTCCTTGAGCTGGAGCTGGTAATATTGGCGGCGCTCGGAATCGTCGAGCACCTCGCGACGGCTGTAGATGCCCTCGGTGCGGTCCTTGCGGGTCATAGCCAATGGTCCTCCTCAATGTCAGAAAAAATGGCGCGCTATTCGCCGAATAGCGCAGCATAACGATTCGCGGGGCGATTTGCAAGGAGCGCGGCGCTTCGCCGGTCCGGTTTCAGTTCGGCCAGAGCAGCCAGATCACCGGCGCGAAGGCCAGGCGGTAGATGGCGTAGGGCCTGAGGGTCATGCGCGAGACCAGGCCGATGAAGGTCTTGACCGCGGCCCAGCCGCTGACGAAGGACACCGCGAAGCCGATGCCGAGGGTGACGAAGTCGCCGGAGTCGAACAGCCGCCAGCTCTTGAGCATGTCGTAGCCCACGGCCGCGCACATCACCGGTACGGCGGCGAGGAAGGAGTATTCCGCCGCGGTCTTGCGGTCCAGGCCGCCGAGCATGCCGCCCATGATCGTCGCGCCGGAGCGCGAGAAGCCCGGCCACAGCGCCGCGCACTGGCACAGGCCCACCCACAGGGCCATGCGCGGCGTGATGGCGTAGTCCAGGCCGCCGAGGGCGCGCATCCTGCCGCGCCTGGCCGCGCGCGCCTCGACGTAGAACATCAGCAGCGCCCCGGCCACGAAGGCCATGGCCACGGTCCTGGGGCCGAAGAGATGCTCCTTGATGGCGTGGTGGGTGAGGAAGCCGATGACCAGCGCCGGCAGCGAGGTCAGGAAAAGCAGCCAGATTCCGTGCGGACCGGAGAAGGGCCGCGCCGGGTCGTCCTTGAGGAGCCCGAGGAAGCGTTGGCGGTAGAGCACCACCACGGCCAGAATCGCCCCGAGCTGGATGGCGATTTCGAAGGTTTCGGCCTTGGGCCCGGTGAAGGCGAGCAGGTTGCCGGCCAGGATCAGGTGGCCGGTGCTGGAGACGGGAAGAAATTCGGTCAGGCCCTCCACGAGGCCCATGACCACGGCGACATACCACGGGGCCATGCGTCGTCTGCTCCTTGTGCGTGAATCGGGATGTTGGTGGAGGGGATGTCAAAAAAGGTTGTGCGCCGTCGCCGGTTCACCCGGCCGGCTTCCGTCCGCCTGGGGCGGGACCGCGAAGCTCTTTGTTACGGCGCACTTTCAATCTTTTTGTGCGGGGGCGGCTCAATCCGCCAGATTTTCGGGAAGTTGCACACCGGTTTCACTATCCTCCGTTGGCGTTGCCCGTCTATGGTTTGGGTCCCGCGGGCGAACCCTTGTAATCGCAGGGTAAGCACTGGACCGCGATTGTAAAGAGAAAAGCCAACAATTATTTGAAACGAAGCACACCGGCCCGCCGCCGCCGCGGGACCTGTTGACAAGATGGCCCGCGCGTCGCACCATGGGCACGATGTGTCCGCTGAATCTCGCGTTCATCGAGCGGATCGCCGAGGAGCGCATCCGCGAGGCCCAGGAGAAGGGCGAGTTCGACGACCTGCCCGGCCGGGGCCGGCCGCTTGACCTCGACGACGACGCGGGCGTGCCCGAGGAGCTGCGCATGGCCTGGCGGGTGCTCAAGAACGCCGGCTGCCTGCCGCCGGAGCTGGAGGCGGGCCGGGAGATCAAGAACGCCGTGGAGCTGCTCTCGGGCATGACCGACGAGGCCGAGCGCTACCGCCAGATGCAGCGCCTGAACCTGATGATCACCAAGATGAACATGTCGCGCCGCCGGCCGGTGTTTCTGGAGGCGGAGCAGTATTATTTCGACAAGATCGTGACCAAGGTCCCGGTCAACAAGCACGGCAAGTGAGGACGCCAGGATGAAGCTGTACCGCTATCTCACCGGCCCGGACGACTCCACCTTCTGCCTCCGCGTGAGCGAGGCCCTGAACAACGGCTGGGAGCTGCACGGCGGCCCCACCCTGACCTACGACGCCAACCGCTCCTGCGTCATCGCGGGGCAGGCCGTGGTCAAGGAGGTCCCGGGCGAGTTCAGCCGCACCGTGGAACTCTCCAAGATGTAGGATTTCGGATGCGCCGTCTCCGCGTGATTCCGGCGGTCCTGGCCGCCGTCCTGCTGCTGTGCGCCTGCGGCCGGGCCGACAGCGCCCGCGACGTCGAGGCCCTGCGCCTGCGCGTGGAGCGCCTGGAGCGCGAGGCCGCGGAGGACCGCGCCAGGCAGGCCGAAGATTTGACCGCCCTGCGGCGGGAGATGGCCGCCCTGCGCGAGTCCCTGGACAACGCCTCGCAGCGTCTGGCCGAACTCGGCGGCCAGGAGGTCCCGGTTGCGGACCGGCCGGCCAAAAAGTCGCCGCGCGCCGCGCTCAAGGCCTCCCTGCGCGGGGCCTACGAGAGTTCGCGCCAGGCTCTGGACCGCCTGGGCCGCCAGCTGGACCACGCGCTGACCCGCAAGCCCACCCACGCGGCCGCGCCGGCGGACAAGCCGGAGTAGCCCCGCAAGGGTGTGGACGAAGCGGCGGGCCTTGGGGCATAGTGACCGACGCCGCTCCGGACGCGAGCGGCCCAGTCCCCAAGGAGAGCCCATGCGCGCCATCGCACCGTCCACGCTTCTCGCCGCGGCCCTGGCCCTGTGCCTGCTGGCCGCCAGCGCCGCCCGCGCCGAATCGCCCTATGTCGAGGGCCTGGAGCTCTACCGCCAGGGCCGTTACGATGAGGCCGCCAAGGTCCTGCGCCAGGCCCTGCCGCCCCAGCCGGAGACCGCCGGCCTCCCCGCGCCGCCGCCCCCGCCGCCGTCCGAAACGCCCGTGCCGCCCACCGGGCAGGTCCTGCCGCCCGATGAAGGTCCGGCGGGCGCGCCGCCCATCAATCCGGAAACCGCCCGCCTGCGCGCGGCCCTGGGCTTCACCCTGCTGCGCCAGAACCGCCTGGGCGAGGCCGAGGAACAGTTCGCGCTGGTGAGCCGCGCCGCCTCCGTGGACGCCCTCAACGACGCCTCCATCCGCGCCGTGGGCACCCTGGGCCTCGGTTGGTCGGCCTTCGCCCGGGGCAAGACCTCGGCCGCGGTGGAGCTGCTCAACGAGGCCGTGGCCCAGGCCCAGCCGCCCGCCGGCGCACGGCTGTTCCCGGACATCCTGCGCGAATCCGTGCCGGCCCACGCCCGCCTGGGCCTGGGGCTCATCGCCCTCGGCCGTGGCCAGGCCGCCGAGGCTCGCGGTTCCCTGGAGGCCGCCACCAAGGGCCCGGACGTGCTCGGCTCGCCCAAGGAGCTCTGGCTGGCCCTGGGCGACGCGCGGGCCCAGGCCGGCGACGCCAAGGGCGCGCAGGACGCCTGGGCCGAGGTCCCGCGCAAGAGTTCGCGCTTCCCCGGCGACGCCCCGCGCGACGAATTGGCCAAGCTGAAGAGCGCCCGGCTGCTGGAGTCCGGCGGCGACCGCGAGGGCGCGCTGGCGGCCTACGGCGCGCTGGTTGGCGGAAAAATCTATCCGGCCGAGGCCCTGCAGGGCCAGGCGCGGATGCTGCTCGCCCTTGGCCGCGCCGGGGACGCCCTGCCCGTGCTGCGCCGGCTGGTGGCCCTCGCGCCCAATCTGGCCGAGCCCATGCGCGGCGTCGTCCAGGATGACGCGCGGCTGCGCCCCGTGTACAAGGAGTGGGGCCTGTCCTATTTCCACCACGCGCAGTACCTGGAGGCCCTGTCCAGCCTTTCGGCCTACCTGGACGATGTGGACCCCCGCGACTACGCCTGCCACATGGGCATGGGCTGGAGCTTCCTGCGCCTGGGCTACAGCCAGCGCTCGCGCGACTCCTTTGGCGACGCCGCGGAGATCCGGCCCGACGCCGCGGACCCCCTCGCCGGCAAGGGCGCGGCCGCCCTGGCCCTGGGCCGCCTGGACGAGGCCCGCCAGCTCCTTGAGCATGCCCTGGCCCTGGCCCCGGACAATGCCCTGGCCCTGAACGCCCTGGGCCATCTGGATCTGGCGCAGGGGGATTCGCAGAAGGCCCTGGAACACTTCCGCGCCGCGCTCAAAAGCCGGCCCGATTATGTGGAGAGCCGCCTGGCCGTGGCCCGCATCCTCTTCGACCGCGCCGAGTACGACGCCGCGGCGGCCGAGTTCTTCCGCCTCGTGACCCAGGAGAAGCGCTCCACCACCGGCTGGAACGGCCTGGGCTGGTCGCGCATGCGCCTGGGCCAGTACGAGGACGCCAAACAGGCCTTCGCCGAGGAGCGGCGCATCAATCCCAGCCTGCCCGCCGCGTCTTACGGCTTGGGCATCGTCCTGGCCCGCCAGGGCCGCACGGCCGAGGCCGGCCAGCGCCTGGCCGAGGCCATCTTCCTGAGCCCGGAGTTCGCGGCCACGCCCGAGGTCCTGGACCTCATGCGCCGGCCCGAGTACGTGGAGCTGTACCTGGAGATGGGCGAGGCCTACGCGCGCAAGCTCTATCCCACCGCGGCCGCGCCCTACCTGGAGGAATACCTCAAGCAGAATCCCAACAGCCGCCCCGGCCGCCGCTCCCTGGCCTGGGCCAGCTTCTGGGCCGGCCAGGAGGACAAGGCCCACGCCCTGTTCCAGACCCTGCTCATCGTGAACAAGGACGACCAGGACGCTCACCTGGGCGACGGTCTGGCCCTGCTTTCCCGCAACCATCTGGACTTGGCCGAGCCGCACCTGCGCGACGCCGTGCGTCTGGCCCCGCACAACTCCCTGGCCTGGCGCGCGCTGGCGCTGCTGCTCCAGCGCCAGGGCAAGGAGCAGGAGGCCGCCGCCACGCTCAGGAGCGAGCCCAAGTCGCGCATGGAGCGCCTGGACCGCATGAGCGCCAGCGGCTTCGCCGCCCTGGCCGAAGGCCGCGTGCGCGACGCCGTGGCCGACTTCCGCCGCGCCGTGGCCCTGGACCCCGGACTGGCCGCGCCGCACTACGGCCTGGCCTTCGCCCTGGTCTCCCTGGGCGACCCGCGCCAGGCCAGGGACGAGCTGCTCTCCGGCCTGAACCTCGACCCGGCCTTCCTGGACGAGGAGGACCTGGCCAAGCTCTTCGCCCGCCACGCCGAACTCGGCGGGCTCGGCCTGGATCTGGCCTGGAGCCAGCTCTACGCCCTCAACCTGCCCGCCGCCCGCGCGGGATTCGAGCGCATCCTCAAGGCCAGCCCCGGCAGCCTGGAGGCCCAGTTCGGCCTTGGCGCCACGGGCTATCTCCAGGCCGACTGGCAGCTCGCCGAATCCTGCTTCGACAAGCTCCTGCCCCGCGCGCCGCTCACCTCGCCCTCCTGGGACAAGTGGAGCCACCTCATGGACAAGCTGGGCTGGGCCGCCTACCACCAGAAAAAGTACGACAAGGCCCTGCACGCCTTCGACTGGCTGCGCACCTATCACCCGGAGACGCCCTACGCCGCGGCCCTGGCCGGCATGGGCTGGTCGCTCATGGCCAAGGACAAGCCGGCCCAGGCGCAGAACCTGTTCCTGCGCTCGCTGAAGATCTTCCCGCGCAACCTCACGGCCATGCAGGGGCTCATCGCCATGAAGAAGGACGTGGAGACCGACGAGGGCGATCTCGACGAACCGGAACCGGCCGTGGTCCAGAAGAGTCGGCACAAGAAATCGTCCAAGCTCTCCCGGGCCGAGCGCGAGGACCGCGAGGCTCAGGCCGAACGCCCGTCCAAGTCCAAGAAGGGCAAGAAGTCCAAGAAGTCCAAGCGGAGCCGGGACGACGACGATTCGGCGGCCGCGCCGGAGAAGGTCTCCAAGAGCAAGCGGAAGTCCCGCGCCGCCGCGGAAGACGCCGCGGAGGCCCCGGCCAAGACGAAGTCCTCCAAGAGCAAGGTCTCCAAGTCCAAGAAGTCCAAGGACCAGGACGAGGCCCAGCCGGCCAAGAAAAAGAAGAAGCGCAAGAAGAAGCAGGACGACTAGCCCCTCCGCAACATTCCGTCTCCAAAGCCCCGGCCCAGCCGGGGCTTTTTTTGTCCGTCCGGCCTGGCAAGAATTTTGTTTACATGGAAACAAAAGCGGACTACCCGGAGTTTTGTTTACATGGAAACAAAAACGGGAGGACGCATGGGCCTGACCGAAGACATCATGCTCGCCTACATCCGCATGCAGGAGCTTGCGGGCCTCGACCGCCACGGCGGCGAGGAGACCGACCGCCTGGCCCTGGCCGAGGTCCATTGCGTGGACTGGATCGGCCGGCTGGAGAACGCCAACGTCACGCGCATCGCCGGGCGCATGTCCATGACCCGCGGGGCCATCAGCAAGATCGCCAAGCGCCTCACGGCCAAGGGGCTCATCGAGAGCTACCGGCTCCCCGGCGACAACAAGGCCGTCTACTTCCGGCCCACGGCCGGCGGCTGGGTCGTCTTCGAGGCGCACCGCAAGTGCCACGACCTGGCGCAGCACGAGCGCGCCGTCCTGCTCGCGGCCTATTCCGAAGAGGAAAAGGCCGTGCTGCTCCGCTTCCTCAACGACATGCGCCGCCTGTACGAGCAGCGCGCGAAGGAGAATCCTTGATGTCCACCAAGTCCCCCCAGGCCAGCGCCATCGCCTCCATCTCGCTCGCGCACCTGCTCAACGACTGGTACATGAACCTCATCCAGACCCTGCTGCCCTTTCTGGTCGCGGCCGGCATGGGCGTGGGGCGCGGGGCCTTTCTCATCTCCGCCTTCACCACCACCTCATCTATTCTGCAGCCCGTGTTCGGCTATCTCGTGGACCGCAAGAACCAGCGCTGGATGGTCTACGTCGGCACGCTCTGGATGGCCGTGCTCCTGAGCATGCTCGGCGTCACGGACAACTACGCGCTGCTCTTCACGCTCGCGCTGCTCTCCGGCCTGGGCACCGCCGCCTTCCATCCCCAGGCTTCGGCCATGATCGGCACAGTGAGCGGCAACAAGCGCGGCCTGTTTCAGGCCGTGTTCACCGCCTCCGGCAACGTGGGCTGGGCGCTCACCCCGCTCATGGCCGTGCCCGTGATCACCACCTACGGGCTAACGGCCACGCCCGTGTTCGTCGTGCCCGGCGTGCTCGTGGCCGCACTGCTCTGGTTCTCCGCGCCGAAGAACCGCAAGGGCCAAACCTCCCAGGCCGTGCCCATGCGGCCACTCCTGCGGGCCAACTGGCGCGAACTCCTCAAGATCGTGCTCATCGTGTCCAGCCGCTCGGTCACCTACTTCGGCTTCATCGCCTTCCTGCCGCTCTACCTCCAGGAGCGGGGCATCACGCTCATGCACAGCAGCCGCCTGCTCTTCCTGATGCTGTTTACCGGGGCCATGGGCGGCGTTCTCGGCGGGCACCTCTCGGACAAGTTCGGCCGCAAGGTCGTCATCGTCGTCTCGCTCCTGCTGGCCGCGCCCCTGTGCCATCTGGCCATCCAGGCCGATGGCGCTGCGCGCGACGTGCTGCTCGGCTTGGCCGGCATCTCGCTCATGGCCTCGTTCTCCGTCACGGTGGTGCTCGCCCAGGAGGTCATCAGCAAGAACGCCGCCATGGCCTCGGGCCTCACCCTGGGCTTCGGCATCGGCATCGGCGGTCTGGGCGTCGGGGCGGTGGGCCAGATCATCGAGAGCCATGGCCTCGGGTTCGCCATGCACTTGCTGGCCTGGTTCCCGGTCGTCGCCGGCCTCCTCGGGGTCAGCCTCAAACGTCGGGGATTGCCGGCCGCGCAAAAGGCCTAGCCTCGGCGGCCCGGGGGAGCTGCGCGCTCCCCCGGGACCCCCTGGCGCCCC
>Ga0268357_101214_pt1 | contig 19652 bp, 19 predicted proteins | sample BioMet10_FD_192466 | JGI IMG/M metagenome (GOLD analysis project Ga0268357, IMG submission 192466) | Sewage microbial communities from Oakland, California, United States - Biofuel 10 (Illumina Assembly) | ecosystem: Engineered > Wastewater > Sewage > Unclassified | place: USA: California... | reverse complement strand
ATCGCAATTAACCCTCGAGCTGGCTTGCGGTATCTATCGGAGACGGCATGTGCGAGGCGGGGGATGCAGGACAGTGGGTAGGGCAGTGCTATCATGACACAAGCGAATTGATGGTTCGGACAAGTGGTATCAATGCTTATCATATAAAAGGCAGTCGCTAACCCGACGGTATGGTAATGGCACATATGCGCATCAAAGCATGTGCATGCGAGCGATATGGGATGTTATATGACGCTATTGGAACTGTTGCACCTGATGCGTAAGAGGATCAAGCTCATAGTCCTACTGCCACTCATCTTTGCGATTGCAACCGCAGCGTTCACATACCTTGCGCTTCCCAATGTATATACTGCAACCATATCGATGTACGTGCTATCCAAGAACGCCGACAGCACCACGGGTGATAACGTTACCTATAACGATCTAAACGCTTCACAAATGCTCGCGAACGATTTTGCGAAGCTCGCCCAATCGGAGCGCATTACCAGTGCTACTGCCGATGATCTGGGCATGAAATCTCTGGACAACTATAAGATCAGCGTTACGTCTTCCACAACCACACGCATCATAGACTTAAGCGTGACAGGCAGCAACCCCCAGGCCGCCATGACGATAGCCAACAAGATGGGCGAGGAACTTTCAGACACTGCCGTTGCCATCATGAATGTTCAGAGTGTGAACATTCTTGATTCTGCCCAGGTGCCGGACCATGCCTCCGGACCCCCACGGCTCATGTACACGCTTGTCGCCCTGCTCGCGGGATTGTTCCTGGCCATAGCCATTATCGTCATCGCCGATGCGGTAGATACTACCGTGAAGAGTCCCGAGGATGCCGAGAACTCTCTTGGGATGCCCGTTACCGGACGTGTGCCCTTCATAAGGGAGCTGAAGAAGGGGACTGCTGGAGCCGCGGCGATGAGGACGCTTCCGGAGTTGCAAAACGCGGCGAAGACGCTTATGGCAAACATTCGTTTCTCATCGCTTGATACGGATATCCATACCATTTGTGTGACGAGTACACTTCCCAACGAAGGAAAGACCACGGTCACCATCGCTCTTGGAGAAGCATATGCCAGCGCTGGCAATAGCGTGTTGCTGGTCGAGGGCGACATGCGCAGGCGTAGCTTGGCGAACGCACTAAGGCTGGCACCAAGTGCGGGTCTTTACTCCGTTCTGACTCAGGAGAAAACCCTGCAGGAGGTAATCTGTCCTACAGGGATGCGTAACCTGTATCTTCTGGATACCGAACCCAATATCCCCAATCCGGTGGACATTCTCAGCTCGCATCATTACGAGAACCTTGTGAAGACGCTATCAGGGTTATTCGACTATGTGATATTTGATACTCCGCCGCTGGGGACGTTCATAGACGCTGCCGTTCTTGGTGCTCTTACCGATGGTGCCTTGCTTGTTGTGAAGCGCGGTGCAACCAAGCGGGCCATGGCACAGGAAGTAATAAAACAGCTCAATCAAGCGGACGTCAACACCATGGGCGTTGTGCTTACCTTCTGTGAGAGCGATAACTCAGATTACTATTACAAGTACTACACCAAAGAGGAAATGGCTGGGAAGAGCGGACAGCACACTCGAAAAAACGGACGGCGTGACATGTAGCGCATGCGCGATGTCCATTCACATATTCTGTTTGGAGTAGATGATGGCGCGCGTGATCTGAATGAGTCCATTGCCATGCTGGAGGCCGCTCGCCAGGCGGGTGTTACTGATCTTGTGGCCACTCCGCATTGCCGCGGCTCGCATTTTGATTTGCAGAAGATCAGACGTCATTTTGAGCAGCTGGAACCCTATGCGTATGGGCTTCGGCTTAGGCTAGGTTTTGAGGTGCACTATCGCAAGCTCATGGAGATGGGCTTGGATGCGATCTCTGGCTATACAACGCAGGGCACAAACGAGTTCCTGTTCGAACTCCCGACCGCTAGTTTTCCGCTCGATCTGGAACGGACCATCTTCGGTCTGCGCGGCAGGGGGCTTGAAGTGATAATTGCGCATCCGGAGAGATATGCGCCTGTGCAAGAGGATATCTCCGTTGCGGGCAGGCTCGTGGATATGGGCTGCAGGCTGCAGCTGTCCGCTAACTGCTTTGCCGAAGGAAGATTCAGCAGACGCAGACGCTGCGCCCTGCGCCTTTTGGAAAAAGGCTTGGTTTCGTTTGTGGCCAGCGATGCGCATTGCGTGGATGACTACAAGGTCTTTGCCCGAGCACCCCACAGGGAGCTGGCTAGCTGGTTGTAGAGAAATCTGGAAACCAGATTTTAATAAATACCGTGTGTGCCATTTGCTTATTTTCACTAATCTGATTGCTTATCTTTCTATATAGAAGAAATAGAATGTACCTGATAGGTAGCTGCAGAGATATGGTGTATAAATACTACATCGTGTCAAGTGAGGTTATAAAAAAAATAGAGGCAACGCAGATAGACTACAGGGCAAAACGAGGGTATTAGAACAATGACATTGCGGTCATGTAAGGTTGATGCGGCACCAGCGTGTGCTGAAGACGAGGCGAGCGCAGAAGACCGTCCGATAGCGGATGCCGTGCTTGAGCCCGAGCGTGGCCGTCTGGACCATCACCCACGCACGGAGGATTTCGTAAGACAAGGCATCTGCAGGGGTGGCGAGCACCTCTGGCTGCTCACCGTGACGTGTGACATGTTGATGGTCTTCATTGCTTGCCTATTCACAGCATTTATTATGCCTTTGTTTGGCAGAAATACCGCACTGCCTCTGATGGGGCCTTCTACTTTTGTGCCATTTGTACTAGGAACCATGCTTGTCGTGTTCCTCGTATTCTTGTCCGGAGGGCTCTACTCATCCCGTCTGTTCGAGTCGTATGCATCCGAGGCATTAAGTGCCATAGGCTCAATCGTTTTAGTTGCAATCATTGGCGGTGCCGTCTTCTTCGCATTTCACCTTGGTGACCTCTCCCGCATGTTTCTCCTTTTCTGCTTTGCGCTCATTCTCGTTCTTGTGCTGATAGAGCGGCGCATATGGCGTGCCATCATGCAGGCCTGTTACAAGTGCGGCCTCGGCTTGCATAAGCTGCTGCTCGTGGGCTCAGGCCTTACGGCTCAGAGCTTCTATGAGGAAATCGTCGAGTCTGGCAAAGCGGCGGCGTATGGCTTGGACTATGCGGGCTACGTTGCCTTGACCCCCAACGAGCGGATGAGAGGCTATCTCGGTGGCGCTGAGGCATATCGTGACGTCTTGAGCCAGGGCGAGGTCAAGGATGTCCTTGCCACCTCCACGTGGGAAGAGTATGATGTCATGGGAAGAATCGTGGCCACGGCCAGCCGCTTTGGGGCGCGGTTTTCCGTCATCTCGCCCATGGATGATCTGCTCGGGCAGCACGTGGGCAGCGGACATATCGATCACTTCTGCGTGGGTACCCTGCACTTGTCTCCGCGCACCAACCCCGCATGGGGGCTTGTCAAGCGGTCGTTCGATATCGTGGGCTCGCTCGTCGCGCTTGTGTTGGGAAGTCCCTTCATGCTCTATGCCGCCATTGTCATCAAGAAGAATTCTCCCGATGGCCCCATCATCTTCAAACAGACGCGGTGCGGTATCCAAGGCAAGCCGTTCACCATGTACAAGTTCCGAACGATGGTAACCAATGCCGAAGAGCTCAAGGAGGGCCTGAGCGAACAGAATGAGGCCAAAGGCCCGGTCTTCAAGATCTCAGATGATCCGCGCGTCTTTCATGGGGTGAAGTTCCTGAGATCGTCGAGCATCGACGAGCTGCCTCAGCTCGTGAACGTGCTCAAGGGATCGATGAGTCTCGTGGGGCCGAGACCGCCTCTTCCCGATGAGGTTGAGAAGTACGAGGATTGGGAATGGGTAAGGTTGTCCGTGAAACCAGGTCTCACGTGCTACTGGCAGATAGGCGGCAGAAGCGACGTGGGCTTCGACGAGTGGATGCGCCTTGATCTCAAGTATGTGCGTGACCAGTGCTTCACCACGGATGCCAGAATACTGTTGCGAACCTTCGGCGTCATTTTTACAGGCAGGGGAGCGTACTGATGCCTTTGAAGAGTAAAGTTCTGTTAACCCAGCAGGTTGATGTCATGCCACCCATCCGTAGCGATTCCCGAACGGATAGGGCGAGTTCTTGTACTCGCTCCATTTCGTATCGTAGAAGCCCGACGCTATGTGCTTGATGGCCAGTCCCTTGCGCATGGCGTTGTCTTCGAGCTTCTTGAATGACTCGAGCCACTGGAACCAGACCAGGTAGTTGGAGAGCCTCCTGGAGGAGACGCCGTTGAACGGCCTCAAAAATCGGGAGAGGCGCGAGTGCAGCGCGTTCACGGAGTTGATCGTCCCGATCGAGCGGTCCTTCGCGTCGTAGCGGTTGTGGACGACGGCGCCAAGCTCAGACATGAGCTTCTTGTAGGCGGGATGCTTGTCGGTCGAGACTACAACCCTGGCCGCGACCCTGTCGGCAAGTATCCTTCTTGCTGCGTCTTTGGAGAGGTGTCCCCGGCACGCCAGGGTAAGAAAGCAGTCGCCGTGGTCGTTCACGCCGGAAAGGATGCACATGAGCTCGTCGGAAATGCCTCTTATGTGCATGTCAGACGATCTCTTCCGGGCCTTCCTTGGCATGGCGAAGGAGTTACTCCTGGTATGGTTCCCGCAGAAGGATTCGTGCAGGTAGCGCTCGTCGATCTCGGAGGTACAGGAGGCGTTGGCTCTGAAGGAGTCGAGGCCTTGCGACATCATCTCGCAGACGCGGTGACGCATGAAGAAGGCGGTCTTGAGGCTGACGGAGCAGACGGAAGCCGTCTCGCGCAGCGAGTAGCGGTCGATCATGCACCGGGCGAAGGCCGCCCAGGTCTCGCGAGGGAGCCTTGAGCGCGCGAGTATCCTGTCGGTCTTGCACGAAAAGCCCCTACTGTACCCGCGGCACAGGTAGCGCTGATATCTCCTCTCACGCCCGGCCTTCACGACACTGCGGCATCCGCAGCGCGGACACGGGCTTTCTTCCGAGACGGGCGCTTCTTCCATCATCTCGGCGTCGATGGCATGCCTCAGATGCTCGAGTGCCATCTCCTTCTCCCCGAGCGTCATCTGCTCTATAGCCTGCTCGAACGTGCATGATACGATATCCATCGCTCGGTCCTTTCTTTTTTCTCTTGGTTCTGACGCTATCAGGATAAAGGAGAGAGCCGACATTGTTTATCAACTCGCTGGGTTAACAGAACCACAGAAAAAGATGAGCCCGGAGGGCCGGTGCCCCACAAGCAAGGCGACAGCTCGGGCCCCTCGCGTTGCACTCTATCTTTCAATTCCTGCGCGCGGGGCCGGCGCGAGCATGCCTCGACGGCGCCCGCCCGGCGTGCCGTCGAGGCGTCTCACGGCGCCCTGCTCGACCTTTTGAAGGGACAAACGCAACAACGGACGCCCGGATCTGCAAGACTTAACGCATCCGTTGCGTTTTCCCCTGCAGTGTTGCGGTTGCATTTGCAACCGACCGCATATGGAAAAACAGTCAACTGATGTTTTGTGAAAGAACAAAATGTATAATACCAATGTTTTTGATTAACCATTAAAGCATACTTTTGCGAGCCACTCCCGGCGAGTAAGGCACTTTTCCGAGTCTCGCAAATCTCGCGGGGGTGTTCGTGGAGGGCGGATTGTCATTGGGGATTTGTGCTGGTAAAGGCTTTCTTGGCTGCCTGGAGACGGCTTAGCTTATGGATCTCTCTACGGCCAAGGTCTGCATCCCCACGTCCTCCGGCGGGCACCTTACGCACATGTGGCTGCTCAAGCCCGTATGGTTGCAGGCGGCCGAGCGCTTCTGGGTTACCTTCGACAAGGAGGACGCGAACACCCTGCTCGCCGGCGAGCGGGTGTACCACTGCTTCTTCCCGACGAACCGCAACATCCCGAACCTCATCCGCAACACCGGGCTGGCGATAAGGATCCTGCGCAAGGAGCGTCCCAACCTGATTATCTCGTCCGGCGCGGCGGTGGCCGTGCCCTTCTTCATCGTCGGCAAGATGCTCGGCGCGAAGTGCATCTACGTGGAGGTCTTCGACCGCGTGGACAAGTCCACGCTCACCGGGCGCATGCTCAACGGCCTGTCCGACCTCTTCGTGGTGCAGTGGCCCGAGATGAAAAACGTGTACAAGAACGCCGTCGACCTCGGCTCGATCTACTAGGAGGGCGGCACTGATGATATTCGTCACCGTGGGGACCCACGAGCAGCAGTTCAACCGATTGGTGAAGGCCGTGGACGATCTCGTCGCCGACGGCACCATCAAAGAGCCCGTCTTCCAACAGACGGGATACAGCACGTACGTGCCAGGCCACTGCGAGCATTCCCAGTTCGTGCCGGCCCAGAGGATGCAGGAGCTCATGTCGCAGGCCTCCGTGGTTATCACCCACGGTGGGCCCTCCAGCTTCGTGGAGGCGATGTCCGCCGGCAAGGCGCCCGTGGTGGTGCCGCGCAGGGCCGAGTACGGTGAGCATGTGAATGACCATCAGACTGACTTCGTGCGCATCGTCGCAGAGCGCATCGGCGGCATCGTTCCCGTTTATGACGTAGCCGAGCTGCCCCAAGCCATAACTAAGGCCCGCCAGATGGCCTCCGACGGGGCGTTCCACAGCCACAACGCTGAGTTCTGCGCGCAACTTTCCCGACTCATAGAGGAGCTCTAGACGTGATACCCAAGGTCATCCACTACATATGGTTCGGCGGGAACCCCCTGCCGCCGCTGGCCGAGAAGTGCCTCGCGTCCTGGTGGGAGTACATGCCGAACTACGAGATAAGGCGCTGGGACGAGAGTAACTTCGACGTTCGCGCCTGCGACTACACGAGCAAGGCCTACGAGCACGGCAAGTGGGCTTTCGTGAGCGACTACGCCCGCTTCCAGATACTCTACGAGGAGGGCGGGGTCTACCTGGACACCGACGTCGAGCTCATCAAACCGCTTGATGACATACTTGAGCAAGGTCCCTACATGGGCTTCGAGACCGACCCGGCTCCAGACGCCGATGGCACGGTAGCCCCCGGGCTTGGCTTGGCGGCCAACCCCGGGCTTGGCTTGGCGGCCAACCCCGGGCTTGGCTTGTACAAGACCATCATTGACTCCTACAAGGGTGACCACTTTGTCAAGCCCAACGGCGTTTACGACCAAACAACCATAGTCGTCCGCACGACCAACATCCTGCGGAGGCTCGGCATGCGTGAGGTCCCGGGCATCCAGGAGGTCGCAGGGATGAGACTCTACCCCAAGGAGTACTTCTGCCCGCAGGATTTCATCACAGGCGAGATGAGAATCACAGAGAACACCCATTCGATCCACCACTACGACGCCTCGTGGGCGGGACCCGCCACGCGTCTCAAGCACAAGGTCATGCACACGGTCGGTCCTAGGGGAGTGGCAGCCTTCAGGGGCCTCAAGTCGAGGTTTAGGGGCGGCGACAGATGAGCGACTCCCCGCTGACCATATTCACCCCAGCGTACAACCGGGCCCACACGCTCCCTAGGCTGCACGACTCGTTGCTCGCGCAGACGGACATGGGCTTCGAGTGGCTCGTCGTGGACGACGGCTCGAACGACGGCACGGGCGACCTCGTGCGCGGGTGGGCTGAGGGATCGCCCTTTCCGGTGCGCTACCTGTGGCAGGAGAACTCCGGCAAGCACGTGGCGCACAACCTCGGGGCCCGCGAGGCCTGGGGGCGACTGTTCATGTGCGTGGACTCCGACGACTGGCTGGAGTCGGACGCGGTCGCGACGATAAGTCGCGACGCGACAGCCTTGGATACAGGAGCAGGGTTCCTGTATCCAAAGCTGTTTGCTACACAAACAGCCTTGGATACATCCGCCTGGTTCCCTTCGGGAACCTCGGCGGTCGAGCTCGCCGAAATGCGCATGAGGTACGGGTTGGTGATAGAGACGGCGATCGTCTTCGACACGGAGACGCTGAGGAGGCACCCCTTCTCGGTCGTCGAGGGGGAGAGGTACATGCCCGAGGAGTCGGCCTACTACGACTTCAGGACGCCGGAGGTGTTCCACGTGCACGCTGAATGCTTCTACCGCTGCGAGTACCTGGAGGGGGGCCTCACGAAGAACATCTGGGCTAACTGGTACCACAACCCCGTGGGGACCAAACTGGTGCTGCGCAAGCGCTATGAGGCGGCATGCCGGTATAGCACCCCACGCGGGCTCCGGGAGCGCGTTTCGGCCGTGGTCGGCATTGAGTCTCTGAACATGGCGCTGGGGATGGATGCGGGGGACGGTGTGCCGTCTGGCAGGGCCTTGGCTGGGGTCCTCATTCCCTTGTCCCGCCACGCGGAGCGCGAGAGGTACGGGGGCAGCTATGCCGACTAGCTACTATCCATGCCGTCACGAATCGCGCGGGGGCGTTGCGGTTTCGCGTGTCTCGAACACGAGTGTGGTCGACCTGCTTTACTACGCGTTCCTCTTCACCGTCGTGCTCCTCAGCACTCTGGGGCTCACGGCGGGAAGCAGGCTGTATGTCGGGGCCGTCGCGCTCGGTGCACTTTTCGCGGTGTCCAGGATTATTACCCAGAGGTATGACGGACGCTCCTTTGTCGCGATTGTGCTCTTGGCGGTCTTGGGTGTAATCGAGCTCATCGTCAGCAGACGCGTGACGCTCTTGCTGACTGCGCTGCTGCTCATAGGGGCCAGGGGGCTTGACGTGCGCACGGTCCTCGGCACGTTCCTCGCGGCGAAAGTGGTCGGGCTGATTCTCGTGGCCGCGTTCGTGGCGATGGGTGTGTTCGGCGTCGAGCAGTACTCCTACTACAAGATGGGCGCAGGTGAGTACATCACGCGCGTGTGGATTAACGGCAGCAGTACGACGACGCTTCACCTCTCGTTCCTGACCGTGTGGTTTCTCTACTTCTACCTGCGCAGGGGAAGGGCGGGAGCCGTCGCTTACGTTGCCTTCGCGGCAGGTAATCTCATCATGTATCGCCTGACGGGGAGCTACCTGGGTCTCGTACTTGGTTACGGGAGCATGGTCCTCTTTCTGCTCGCGCAGGTCTGGGGAAGCTTCCGTCGCCTGCTTGTGAGGCTTTCGACGTGGATCCTGCCGCTTCTGCTCCTGTTCTCGCTTGGGACGGCAATCGCGTTCGACAACGCAGTCGTCTCCGAACTCGACCGCCTCTTCCAGGGGCGCATCTACTACGACCACTACTTCCTCAGCAATTACCCCTTTAGCCTGTTCGGGCACGGCATGCTCAGTGACGAGGGCAACTTCGACAACAGCTACGTGTTCGTATGGGTCTGCTACGGGGCGGTGACCTTCGCGATCCTGTTCGGCGCGATGCAGAAGCGGATGGCCCAGCTGAAGGCGGGCAGCGACTGGGTCGCCATCTGCTTGATAGCCGTCTACCTCATCGCCGGCGTTAGTGAGAGCTTCTACCCTGCGGCGGCAGTTAACCCATCGTTGTTCCTGCTTGTGCCCCTGCTGATGCCTTCCACGATGAACGAGCGTCGTTTGAAAAAGAGAGAAAACATAGATGGACGATAGAGACACCAAGAGCGAGTCCCCTCTCGTCAGCGTGATTGTGCCGACATACGCGCGTCCGACTCTTCTCCAGAACGCTCTGAAAAGCGTCAATGCCCAAACGTACTCTCTGCTCGAAATCGTCGTTGTGGACGACAACGGGAGGGGAACGCCGCTCCAGCTGGAGACCCAGCGGACAGCCGATTCCATGAGCTTCAGGGAGGACATTGTGCTGAGCTACGTCGTCAGGGAGAAGAACGGCGGAGGAGCAATGGCCCGTAACAGCGGAATCGAGGCCGCCCGGGGTGCTTATGTCGCTTTTCTCGATGACGATGACGAGTGGATGCCCGAGAAGCTTGAGAAGCAGGTCGCCGCTATGGAAGGCCATGAGGAGGTGGGTCTTTCGTACGCGCACTGCAAAGCAGAGCTTGGCGATGGGAGTGAGGTGTTCTACCGCCGGACTGTGAACGGCAACGCACTTTTCGAGCAGGCCATATGCGGCTGCATCGCCGCGACGAGCCAATGGGTAGCTCGCAGGGAAGCGCTCCTGCGTGTCGGCTCCTTCTCAGACTCTCCTTCTAAGCAGGACTCGATTCTGCTCTACAAGCTCCTGCTGGCCGGGTACGAGGTTCGATGCGTCCCCGAGGTGCTGTCCATCTATGACCAGCACTCGCAGGGCCGAATCAGCACGAGCGGGAAGACCCTTATCGGAGAACGCAACTACAGCGAACTCATCCGCAGTACCTACGACAGGTTCACGAAAGGTCAGCGCCGTCAGATCGAGGGCGCAATCCGATATCGCCTAGGGAGGCTTCTCTGGTTGGGTGACAGCCGGGGAAAAGGCGCCGCCCAGCTCGTTTCCTCGATGGCCATCTCCCCCCTTCACTTCATGCGGAGAGTGTTCGGAACCGATTACACGCGCGAGGCCCCTGCCGAGCATGAGCAGCACCCCGATGCGGAAAACCCGGAACGCGAAAAAGGAGGTTCGAATGCCTAGTCAGAAGCTGGTGTCCCTCGTCGTGCCGATGCGCAACTGCAAGGCATACCTTAACGACTTCCTTGCGAGCGTGGTGAAGCAGTCGTACTCAAACTGGGAGCTTGTCATTATCGAGGACCACTCAACGGACGGAACGTTGGCGGCACTCCGAGAGCTGGTGGAGAAAGACTGCCATTTGAGAGATAGATCAAGCATTTACATCAATCCCCAAAGTGGCGTGTCCGCCGCTCGAAACGAGGGAATTGGACGCGCAAGGGGCGCATGGATCGCGTTCGCGGATGCCGACGACACCTTCTCTGAGGATTACCTCGCCAATATGGTTCGCGACGGGGAGTCTGGGCGCTATCAGATTGTCGTCGAGAACTATGTCAACGTGGAGGTGGGCGTACAGACGCCGGTCCTCCTTCCCTTCGGGGGGGGGGGTATCTCAATGCTGACATACGGCACGAAATCATTCCGCGTCTCATATTTCCAAAGAGAAGCGATGGCGAGAAGGCCATTAACACCACGGTCTGGCGTTGCCTGCTGCGAGTGGATTTCGTCAGGGCGTCCGGGGTTACCTTCGACGAACGCATCTCGATTGCAGAAGACCTCAACTTCATGCTTCGTATCCTGTCCGTCGCCGACTCGCTGTTCGTGGGGTCGGCGTGGGATTACAGGTACCACCAGCGTACGGGGTCTGCAACCCACTCGTACTCGGACGGAGCCTTCACGGAATGGCTCTACGCGCAGGACGCACTACGTGCCGCGCTTGTGGAGGCCGGGGTCTTCGGCGACGTTCGCGAGAGGTACATCACGCAGAAGGCTGCGGGATATTCGAAGCTCGTCAGCAACATCGCGAGAGCCCCTTCGGGTGCTGACAAGGTCTCTCAGGTTCGAACGCTCAGCAGAGCCTTCATTGCCGACCACGACTTGGAAGGAGTTGCAATTTCCAAGCTCGGTCTGCGAAGGGCGGTCAGAGCGGCATTGCTCCTGCTACGCCTTGGATGGGCGCACATGCTGCTTGTCGTTTACACGCTCAAGGAGAGGGGCAGTGGGCGTCGCTAGTGAGTTGGTTAGGCGGTCAGCTTTCAAACCACTATGTCGAAAAGTCAAAATGATGATGGCCAATTGTCCGGCCCCACGATAGAAATTAGTGAGGAAGTCAGCATGAGATTGAAAGAAAAGATTAAGGCGGCATTGCCTGAGCCGGTGCTTGAACAGTACCGGGAAAAGCGCCAGTGCCTCGAATACGAGCGACGCAAGTCTTTGCCGGCCGAGAGAATACCCGTAGAACTCGGCAAGTGGTTCCAGGAAGCCACGGGGGAGCAGCTCGACCTCGAGAACCCGCAGACCTTTAACCAGAAGATCCAGTGGCTGAAACTCTACGGCCCGCTTGAGGAGATGGGCAGGCTTGCCGACAAGTGCCTCGTTCGCGAGTTCGTGGCCGAGCGCATCGGCGAAGAGTACCTCGTCCCGTTGCTCGGCGTGTGGGACGACCCTGCGGACATCGACTTCGACAAACTGCCCCAGAGCTTCGCCCTGAAGGCGACCCACGGCTGCGGCTGGAACATCATCGTGCCCGACAAGTCGCAAATCGACCCGGGGGGGGGGCGGCTCGGCAGCTTCGGCGCTGGGCCGACACGAACTACGCCTTCTGGTCGACGGGCTTCGAGATGCAGTACCACTACTGCGAGCCGAGGGCGATCGCGGAGCAGTATATGACCAACGGCGGAGACCTCTACGACTATAAGTTCTGGTGCTACGACGGCAGGGTGGAGTCAATCATGTTCCTCTCGGATCGCAATACCGGCAAGGGTCTACATATGTCCTTCTACAGTCCGGACTGGCAACGTTTGGACTATGTTTACAATTTTCCTCGTTCGGTGAAGTATGTTCCTTCACCGAAGCGGCTCGGAGAGATGCTTTCTCTGGCATCGGAACTTTCTAAGGGCTTTCCTCATGTGAGAGTCGACCTTTATCTGCCGAAGGATGGAAGAATTCGCTTTGGAGAGATGACATTTACTTCAGCGTCAGGAGCTTGTCGGTGGAATCTGCCGGAAACGAATTTGCGGCTAGGGAAGATGTTCGATTTGACAATGCTGCCAGAGTGGAAGGATTATGCGAAGTGACATATGTAAGCAGATGCCAGTCTCGGAGATTATGTTGTCTTGCGATTTCCGATGGATTCTCCGAATAGCAACAAGAAGACGATAGCATCTATGGATAATCCAAGCGTAAAGACCAATTTTGCATATAACGTAGTTTATCAGGTATTGGCGCTGATTCTGCCGCTGATTACAGCGCCTTATCTCTCTAGAGTTCTTGGTGCCACGCAGCTTGGCATCTACTCATATACATTCTCGGTCGCGTACTATTTCGTTCTCTTTGCGATGCTTGGAGTAAACAACTATGGGAATCGCAGCATTGCTAGGTCAAGGGACAATAGAGCTGAGCTGAGCCGTACCTTCTGGGCCATATATGCGTTTCAGGCAATACTTACGTTATTAGCAGTTGCGATGTACGTTGTCTATGCACTCCTGCTAGCGGAAAATGCTCTCATTGCCCTCCTGTGGATCCCATACGTGCTTTCTGCTGGTCTGGACATCAACTGGTTCTTCTTCGGACTTGAAGAGTTCAAAGTCACCGTTACCCGCAACTTTGTGGTGAAGCTTATCACCTTCTGTCTCACGCTTCTGTTGGTAAGGGGCGAGCATGCACTGGTTATCTACTGTGCTCTTCTTTCGATAAGCTACCTCGTCTCGGTTGCTGTCCTGTGGCCGTTCGTCAAGCGTAGAGTGGATTTTATCAGACCAACATTGCGCGAGATTGCGTCTCATCTTCTTCCCAATCTCACGCTTTTCGTCCCTGTCATAGCTGTGTCGCTTTATACCGTCTTGGATAAGGTAATGCTTGGGCAAATGAGTACCTACGAGCAAACGGGCTACTTTGAGAACGCTTTAAAGGTTGCCGGGATGCCCTTCACGCTAATCACCGCCCTAGGAACGGTCATGCTTCCACGTGCTTCCCATTTACTCGCCTGTGGCGATCGAGAATCTGTTGGACGCTATCTTGGATCCTCTATGTGGGCCGTAATGATGCTGTCGTTCGCTTTTGCTTTCGGTCTTGCTGGCGTCGCCCCTGTTTTTTCACCGGTCTTCTTCGGTGCGGGCTTCGAAGCGTGCTCTGATCTCATTTGCGTAATCGTAATCGAGATGCCATTCATGGCATGGGCTAATGTCCTGAGAACACAGTATCTCATTCCAGCAGGAAGGGATCGTGACTATGTAGCCTCTGTTATTGTAGGCGCAGCAGTGAACATTGCCGTGAATCTTCTTCTCATCCCATCGATGGGAGCAATGGGCGCAGCGTGGGCAACTGCTGCGGCGGAGGCCGCAGTCTGCCTAGCACAGGTTTGGTCAGTCCGGGGAGAGCTACCGCAGTTAAAGTGGCTACATGAGTGCATTCCGTTCCTTGTAATTGGTCTTGCAGCGTTTGTTTCTGTGCGAGCGATAGGAGCAGCTCTGGCTACATCAATCCTTACACTCGTCATACAAATCGGCATAGGTATTGTCGTGTACACTTTACTCTGCTGGATATGGCTAGCTGTTGTCACCCATAGCAAATACTACGAGTCGATTGTCGTGCCAATACTAAAGTCCACTTGGAAATATGTCATGCGACGCTAATCTGAAAAGTTTCATAAAAAGATTAGGCATCGTGAAGATTACTCGAACACAAAACATGAGTTGAGGAGCTATCAAGTATGAACATAGCAGTTGCGGGGACGGGATATGTAGGGCTATCTTTGGCGGTGCTTCTTTCCCAGAATAACCATGTTTCAGCCGTCGACGTCATCCCTGAGAAGATTGATCTGTTGAGACGGGGGATATCTCCGATAGCAGATACCGAAATCGAGGAGTATTTATCTTCTCGCGAGCTTGATCTGGTTCCAACGCTTGATGCTCGTATTGCGTATGCGGACGCCGGGCTGGTCATCGTGGCAACTCCGACGAACTACGATCCAAAACAGAACTTCTTTGATACAAGATATGTGGAGCAGGTAATTGAGCTGGTGCTCGGGGTGAACCCCGACGCGGTAATGGTCATCAAGTCAACTGTCCCGGTGGGGTATACAGAGTCGCTTCACAAGCGATATCCTCACGGCAAGTTTCTTTTCTCTCCGGAGTTTCTGCGTGAGGGTCATGCGCTCTATGACAACCTACACCCGAGCCGCATTATCGTGGGTGTTCCTGCTGAATCGACGTCTCCCGCTGAATTACAGAACGCAGCTGAGAAATTTGTGGCGTTGCTGGCCGAAGGTGCGCTCGATGAAGACATCCCTACGCTTGTCATGAGTGCCACCGAGGCCGAGGCAGTCAAGCTCTTCGCCAACACCTATCTCGCCCTCCGTGTTGCTTACATAAACGAGCTCGACACGTACGCGGCAGTACGCGGGCTGGATGCCGCTCAAATCATCGACGGCATCGGTTATGACCCCCGAATCGGTAGCCATTACAACAATCCGTCATTCGGCTATGGAGGCTATTGCCTGCCCAAGGATACTAAGCAGCTGCTGGCGAACTATCAAGACGTTCCCCAGAACCTCATCAGTGCGATTGTGGAGGCGAATCGCACGCGCAAGGATTACATCGCCGACGAGGTGATAGCGCGGGTCCGTCAACTTAAGGTGCAGGGTGTGGCTGCTCCTGTTGTCGGTATCTATCGGCTGACCATGAAAAGCGGCTCCGACAACTTCCGCTCTTCGAGTATCCAGGGAGTCATGAAGCGCATTAAAGCCAAGGGCATCAACGTCGTGGTCTACGAGCCTGCGCTAGAGGATGCCGAGTTCTTTGGCAGCGAGGTCATGCATGATTTCGCTGTGTTCAAGGAGCGCTGCGACGTAATCGTCGCCAATCGCTGGGCCGATGAGCTTGCCGACGTGGCAGACAAGGTGTACACCCGGGATCTATTCAAGCGCGATTAGGGAAAGGCGCCTACGACCGACATTCACGCTAGCAGCCATCGAAGAAAAAGAGGGAGGCTTCGCCGGTTTCCGTGGGCTGGGATCGTGCCATTTCCGGTAGCGCTTTCAACGGGTTCGAGCAACGTGGTACCCGCAACGTAGCATGACTCATCAAGACCGAACAGGAACATGGGATGGAGACAATGCTGGCAGACCGTCAGCAGCCACCGGTGAAGAGCGTTGCCGAGATAAACTTGGTCTCGGCTGTGTCAGCCTACCTCGTCCGACGGTACTTCTGCAATCGGCTATTCGGCTTGTCGGGGATTGTCCGCTCGATGAGTCCGCTTTCGAGGGCGGGATTCAGGTAGTTTGTCCGAAACGTCGGGCGATGTGAGAGGGACAGAGCCTTCATCAGCTCGACTGCGCTCAGTTCCTTTTCCCCCAAAGCAGAGAGAAGTATGATGACTTGGTCGGTGACTTGGTCGGTTTTGTCGCTTTCCCTGTAGTTCATGTCCCACAGAATGACGCGGAAGAACCCGTTCTTGTCCTCAAATCTTGGTAGGAACCGATCTTCGTAGTTGTCCTTTGCCATGGTCTCATGGCAGATTTTGCGAAGGCCGCTGCCACGACGCTCCATGAAGGACATACGTTGGAACAGATCAGCCAGAACGGGGTTTCGGCGAACGCTCTCGATATCGGTGTCCAGCACGCTCTCGGGCAACTTGCCGCCTCTCGGCATGCCGCCGGCGGCGTTGGCGAATGCGGATGCCGCCTCGACGGCAATCTTATGCTCGACGTCGGTGGCTTCGGCTATCAGCTGCAGTAGTCCGTATCCACATAAAGTTGCAGGTGCCTACTTTAGTCTACGTGCTCGTTCGCGCATAAGGGCAGATATGCCACATGCAACCATGATTCCAACCGCTGCACCAATGGCGTCGATGATGCAATCCGAGAAGCGGGCCGTCCGACCGGACGAGAATAGTTGATGGAGCTCATCGGTGCATGAATAGGTAAAGCATATCAGGAGGGCCAGCCGCACGCGGGTCCGTAAGAACATGCCCATGCGACCGCCAGTGCGAATGTCACCCGCCTGCTCACTGCGTCCCCTGCGTATGGAGTCGTCATCTTCAACAGGGAAGAGTGATCCGAGTGCTGCAAAGAGCACTATGCCCAGCACCGCATATTCTGTGGCGTGCGCAGCCTTACGGACGGGCTCATCGAGGGCCTTGATCACGACGGCACGATCGGCCTTGCCGAGTTGATTAAACCCATCATCGGTAAGCGAGGCCACAAACGAGACCACACCGTCACTTGTCAGGTGAGAAGCGCTGTTATCCTGGGATGAAAAGAGAAAGATAGCCACAGCGCAGCACACCGCCATGACAAGCAATACCGCACTGCGCGTGCCGAGATTGATCCGACCGTTGCCAGTTCTTTTATCCATGCATCGCAGTGTAGCATCCCTGCGCGAAGAGCCAAGCGACGGTCCAAGACGGTCTCCCACGAGGTAGGGGACCGTACGGGAGCTACGCTGGCACGATAGGGGAGCGGGGCTATCCGAGCAGATTGATGCCTGGGGTGTGGTGGAATGTGCATGGGACCCTGCGGCATGACCGGGTTGTCTGACGGATCATCCGCAGCCCCTTATGATGCTGGCTAATGTTCAAAAATCAAAAAATCTTTCAGCTCATAGATTGATTGTGCTATGCTCAGCACATTAGCTATCTAAGTATAGGTAGCTTATCTATCGAGACTTTTGGGGTGACCGAGAGATGCGTAAGAAGATCGCGGTGTTCTTAGTAACAGCAGCATTGGCTTTGGCATATCCCCTTACGGCTCTTGCGTCAGGTAGCCCGACAGATCAGTCGGGTACTTCAGGCGGCGTGAGCATCTCAGTCAATGGCGCAACCGTTGGTGGGCGGGCGATTAATGCGTCTGACATCACTGTTGCGAAGGCCGCTGACGATCCTACGATCATGGCCGCCCTTCCCTCCGGCGATGACTATATAGGTTGCTGGGAAGTTGAGCTTGACGGAGGCGAGTACTCAGAGCTTTCAAGTGGCACCGTTACGTTGAGCTTTCCCGTAGGCGCTAACTACAACGGCGGAGTCGCGACGATTATCCATGACCACGATGGTAATCTCACCTCTTCGACGTGCACCGTTTCCGGCGGTACCGCTTCTATTACGATCAGCCAGTTCTCGACCTTTGGCGTGTCCGTGAATACGTCTGGAACCGCTGCCGCTTCTGCTTCTAGCAGCTCGTCTTCCTCGCCTTCTAGTGGCTCGTCTTTTAGTAACTCGTCCTCCTCTTCTCCCAACACCGGCACTGGCAACATGACGGGTCTGTATGTCCTCACCATTGCTGCGCTCGTTGGTGCAGGTGCCACTTTTGCCTTCAGAAAGAGCACGCAGCGCTAGGTTCCCTAATCATACGTTTCACGTGAAAGGGCTCGCTTCTGCGAGCTTTTTCACGTGAATGGAGTCACCGTATTTTGCAGGATAGAATTGTGCAACCGGAGAGCATGTGAGACAACAAGCACAGCATACCAAGCACGGGAGCAAGCGACATGGCATATCGACGATTCTATGCGTCGTGTTTGTCGTTATTACCCTTGTCGGAACCGGTACTATCGTCTTTCTCACGTTCTACCATCCACCTGTGGAAATCAGCGACTCATCTGCAGAGACTGACGATGCAGCTGCAGAGACCACAGACGGTACCGGTGATGCTTCGACCTCTGCGGTCACACTTGTCAAGAACCCAATCGACTTTGCGTCTCTCCAGCAGGAAAACCCCGATATATATGCATGGATAACCATACCAAATACCAACATTTCCTATCCGATCTGCCAGAGCGCTACCGATGACACATACTACCTTTCGCACGATTCTGATGGCAATGAGTCTAGGGGTGGTGCCGTATTCAGCGAGATGCAGACCTCAAAGGATTTCACCAAACCCGTAAGCGTCATCTATGGTCACAACAGTGGATTGTTTGCTGAAATCCACTACTTCGAGAACACGGACTTTTTCAATAACAACGAGTACTTCTATATCTACACTCCCTATCACGTAATCACATATCGCGTCATTTCCGCATACCAATACGACAATCGCCATATCCTGAACTCGTTCGACTTCTTGCAGCCTGATGTAAAACGAAGCTATTTTGATATGGTATGCAATCCGCAGTCGATGATAAAAAACGTACGAGAGGGTGCCTCTTTGTCAGATGATGACAGGATTGTTCAGCTGAGTACCTGCATGAGTCCCTATTCATCCGCACAGCGATACATCGTCACGGGCGTGTTGGTAAGCGACCAAGCGGCGGATCGATAAGGCTGAAGATATGAGTGATGGGCATAAGGATCATCTAGAAACTCCTGCTGGCTCTGGCGGTGCGCATTTTAGCAAGAATCTCGATCAGGCTCAGCCCCAAGAAACCGACGCTGGCTCGAGTGTCTCATCTGCCGATGAGGATTCGTTCATGCATCTGCCCGCGGGTAGCCAGGATCACAGCGATATGGTCCGAGTACGCAAGAGAACCAAGGCAGGCCGGAAAAAGCATCGTACTCGGAAGATAGTACTCATCGTCATAGCCATCCTTGCCCTTGCGGGAGGGGGCATTGCTTTCGCAATTCAGTTCGGCAGACAGCAGTTGCTCGCACAGGATACCGGTATCTCTGTTTCGGACGAATCAGTCTCGTATTCTGAAGGCCAGACCATTGAGTACGACGGACACACATACCAACTGAACGAGAACATTGTTTCGTTCTGCTTTCTGGGCTTTGATAAGACCGCGATGCCCGAGGACCCTGAGCTGCACGGACAAGCTGACGCAGTGATTGTCGCGGCGCTGGATACCAGCACGGGCTCCATAAAGCTCATCGAGATCCCGCGCGACTCGATGGTGGATGTAGGTGTATATACCGATGACGGCACATATCTGCGAACCGAGAAGAAACAGATTTGTCTGGCATTTGGCTATGGCGACGGCAAGGATGTCAGCTGCAGAAACGTCATGGACTCTGCCTCGCGGACGCTCTACAACATACCGATAAACTATTACTATGCGATGGATGAGGGTGGCGTGGGAGCTCTGGCAGACGCCGTCGATGGCGTGCCGTTGACTGCTCTGCAAAGCATCCCCGGTACAGGTATTACTAAAGATAGTGATGTTATTCTTTATGGTAACAAGGCGCTGAAGTACGTACAG
>Ga0268357_101213_pt1 | contig 19688 bp, 14 predicted proteins | sample BioMet10_FD_192466 | JGI IMG/M metagenome (GOLD analysis project Ga0268357, IMG submission 192466) | Sewage microbial communities from Oakland, California, United States - Biofuel 10 (Illumina Assembly) | ecosystem: Engineered > Wastewater > Sewage > Unclassified | place: USA: California... | reverse complement strand
TTCGTACTGGGTTTTACCGGTGTTTATTAATTGTTAAAAACACCCAAAAAAACTCAACCTAAAGGGTGATGGAGATCATACGCCAAGCACCCCACATAAAAAAGGGAGGTTATTTGTATGAAGAAAATGTCGATTTGGTTAGCTTGTGGCGCCTTAGCATTAGGCGTTGCTGGTGTAGCCTACGCTGGCGTTGCTAATGTTGGCAAGGCCGAGAAGGTTGCCGCAACTGATGGCGTTACAGCCACATTCGATTTCACGGGGACTTATGTTTCAGGACAAGCTGCTTATGATCTTAAAGCCAATGGTTCCCTAACGCAGGGCAACATTCAAATGAGCGCCTCACCGACTTCAAGTATTGGTGCCTACTCAAATCCTGCTCGTTTTTATAGTGGGGTCACTGCTGGATTCTCAAGTTTAGAGAGCAGCTCGGGCAGTACCGTGACATCTGTCTCCTCAGTTACATCTGCTGTTATTACATGCGGTACCAGCGCCTATGCGACGGCTTTAGCTGGATTTACTTGGACTAACGCAACGGCGGCTGCTTCAAACACAACAGTTACAGTCACTCCTAGTGCAAAGAATTTTAGTGTAGCTTTCACAGCCCAAGTTCGTATTAGCAAAATTGTAGTGACATACAATACGACCGTCACAAACGTTGATCCCGTGACTTCGATTGCGCTAAGTTCCGCTAGTGGAACGATTAAAGCCGGCAAGGATGTCGTTGTTACTCCGACAATTCTTCCTTCTACCGCTAACCAAAATGTGACCGCTGCCTCGGCCAGCACCGCCGTGGCAACTGTTGCCGTTAACGCCGATCATACGGTTACGGTCACTGGTGTTGCCGTTGGTTCTACAACCATCACTGTTACGACCGTTGGTGTTGATGCCTCTGGTGCTACTAAGTCCGCTACCTATGCCGTCACGGTGGCCGAGTTTGACTGGTCGGATTTAAGACCTAGTTACGTCTTTGATACTAGTCTCGCCGGCGCCACCGTTACGCTCAAAGGCGTTGTCACTAAGATGGTCGCGGGAACCAGCTTTGCTCTTCAAAGCGGCGACCAGGCGATCTATGGTTTCTCCTATAGCGCCGTCTCCAATATTGCAGTCGGCAATTATGTCTCCGTTAAAGGCACTGTTTCGAGTTATAACGGCTTAATCGAGCTTAGTAGCCCCGTCGCTACTGTTCTTACCGGAACCGCTCCGTCAGTGGCCACCACCACCGTTACAGAAAGCATGATCGCCAACTACGCGAACACTCCGGCTGTTGCTACTCCGGGTCTTACTGGTCTTGACAGCACCTTGGTCAGTGTTTCCGGCATTAAGCTCTCGGCCGCTTTAACCGCCACTGCTGCCACTGCGATCTCCGGCACCGCTAATATCGGGGATGCTTCGCTTGGTCTCTACGCCAATAAGAGCGATGTAACTTCGAGCAACGTTGATGCTTTCAATGCCTTCTTTGGCAAAGCAGGGGCGATCGCCGATGATATCGTCTTCAATGGTGTCCTTGGCTGGAGCAGCAGCAAACCGCAGCTCGATTTAACCGCCGCCAGCGAGCTCAGCTCGGCTGAAGTCACCGCCGTCGATAACTTCGTTGCCACTTATGTGAATATCACCGCCGGCACCTGCGCCGATCGCTGGACCGCTGCGAAGAACGCCTTCGCCGCGTTAACCACCGTCGAGCAGAATATGTTCAAGACGAACACCGGTTACACCGCTATGTATAACCGTTACGTCGCCTGGGCCACCGCCAATGGCGAGGCCGTCAGCGCCTCGAACGTCTCCATGATGAACGAGAGCACCGCCGTCATCGCGGTCGCCGTCGTCTCCGTCCTTGGCCTCCTCACCCTCGCCGGCGTCATGGTCGTCCGTAAGAAGCATAACTAAGGCTTCGGCTAGACAATCAAAGGGAGCGAGTCCGAAAGGGCCGCTCCTTTTATTTCGCTAACGCTGTTTTTTCTTCTTTACGAGTTTTTTCCTCGGTACTCTCTCATGAAAAAATCATTTTCCTTTGAAAGTGTCCGTTTTCAGTCAATGTTAAGGGATTGACAACCTGTCCATTCTTGTTAAAATAAGCGGTTATGAACATCAAGGCAGAGAAACGGTTCGCCATCGTGATCTGGTCCCTCGTGGTCCTCGTCATTGGTCTTTGGTGCTTATTTGCCTTTGGTTTTGATCGGGCCCACTCTAACATCATCTTCTTAGTCATGCACGGGATCTTAGGATTCCTTAGCCTCTTTGTGTTGGCCCGTTTCTACGCTCAACTAAAAGGTTTACGGACCTCACGCGCCCAGGTCCTTGCTTTAATGATCTTTGCCTGGTTAGCGGTTACGGGTTTTATCCTCATCCATCTCTTCGATAACAATTTCTTAGTGAGCCAAGGCGATCATTCCGCGGTCTGGTACACCTTCCTCATCTTAGCCCTCACTTCCGAGTTAGCTTCCTTAGTGATTGGCACTGAAATCGGCCTAGTGGCCTTCACCGATAACGAGAAAGCCCACGAGCTCGAATTACGCGGTATTCGCGCGATTAAACGCAACTAAGCATGGCCATATTCGGACGGGGTTAAGCCCCGTTCTTTTTTTGACAAGCCACGATTTTTCCAAGAAAATAGAAAGTCGTTTCGTCATTAAAGTGGGGAGGCCCATGGAGTCCGATTCACTGCAACAAGCCATTACGGCATTACGGGAAGACCCCGAACGCAACTTCGCACCCTTCTATGAGCTCACAAAGAATCGGGTGTACGCTTTGCTTTTCTCGTACGTGCGCGAGGCCGCGGAAGCAGAAGACCTCCTCCAAGAAACCTACATCACCCTGCTCGAAAACCTCAACCGCGTCAAAACCCAGGACAAGCCCCTCGCCTACCTCTACACCACCGCCAAACACCTGGCCATTGACGCCCTAAGAACACGGAAGCATCCGCTTGAGCTCGACAAGGAAGAAACCGCTGAGGTCATTGGCTTCGATGATCCCCAAAGCGATGAAAGTCCACAGCTTCTAGAAGAAATCAAAGCCCTGCTCAAGCCCTTCGAATTCCAAGTCTACGTCCTCCACGTTCTTAGCGACATGACCTTCAAGGAAATCGCTAAGACAGTACATCGACCCTTGGGCACTCTCACTTACACCTACAGCATCGCCTTAGATAAATTGCAGAAAGGATTGAACCCACAATGGACCCAAAAGTAGAAGAACAACTGAATCAAAAAGTGAAAGCTTCTCTCGTCGTGAAAACCACCCCCGAGGAGATTTTGACGAAGTATCACGCCCGGCAAGAACTTCCGAAGAAAAAGAACTACCGGGTCCCCTTCTTTGCCAGTTTAGGCGCCTTAGCTACCGCCTGCGTGGCCATCGCAATCTTGCTGCCCTTTGCCTTAAAGACGAACCCCACCTCCTCGAACGAGGCCTCCTCGGGCCTCACTGAGATCAACGTTTCACCCTTAAAAGAGCAAGAAGGCGTTTTAAGCTATGAGCTCACCTCAGTCTATCCTTTGCTCCAGAAAGCGCAGCAGAGCGCCGGACTGCATCCCAAATACGCGTATTTAACCTACGAGAAGGATGCTTTTGAAAAGGTGGTTGACTCCTATGAGAATATCGAGCCTTCAATTCACGAAGTTTTCGTGGGAAAGAATGAGGATCCCGTTGTCCAAATCGGATCCTTTACGGGGCTAAGCGGAACCTACACCTATAAAGTGGAACTCGAAGATGTGGGCGACCTTCTTTATAACGTCGTCAAAGAGAATACCGTCTGGAAAAGTCTAGCGGGGGAACTCGCCGGAGAAGATGGTCGAAACTATACGCTTTCGGGCACCAATGCGGTAACTCCCAGCGGCAATAGCAATCTGCATTTGAGTATCACGGGATCCAATGGTTACTCGGCTCAGATTGAACAGAACACGAATAAAGGCCTCTTCTTCTTTTCCTATAACGTTTATGTTTCTAACCGCCTCAGCCTCGCGTTCTCCTTATCCTTGCAGCAATACCAAAAGACCAGCCCGGCGGTCATCAGCCATTACTATTTCGCGGACGAGGATGAGAGCGGAAGTTTCACGGTGATTAAGAACAGCGAAACCGTTTATCGCATCAATGGCGCAGGCTTCTCCGATATTTTGTTAACCTACAAAAATGCCGAAAGAATCTACACTTACGGATCCTTCTCGATCACGGAAGATTAAATTTTTCCAATAAAAGTTTCTCCCAATCCGTCAGGAAAGTGAGGAACAAAAAATGAAAAAACAAATCCTACTCGTCGCCCTATCCGCCCTCGGCTTTGCCACTTTAGCAGGCTGTGGGGGAACCTCCACCAGCTCGAATGCGACACCCATGCAGAAAGAGATCGTCTCCGCCGCTCTTCTCCAAGATCCTACCGCCAAAGCCTCCTACACCAAAGCGTTAAAGAATCAGCAAGCCGACACCAAGCATAGTCCCATCGCCTTCGACGCCAATGATGTGAGTGCTTCCTTAGCCAGCTTCGACGCTCTCTCCTTAAATTCCTTCGCCATCGTAAGCGAAGAGAAGACTTCCGATAAAGCCGAATACACTCATCTTGAGACCATTACCTATACCTTGCCGGACGCCTCCACCACCTCCCTCTCCCTCTATTTCAATGACCCCGTGAGCAAGAGCTGGAGCATCTCCGCCTCCGTTAATGAAGAAGGCAACGACACCGAAATCGAAGCCAAACTCCACGGGCAAGGATTCCGTTCAGGCAACTTCAACGGCTTGCTAAAGTCCGATATGAAAATCGATGATTATGAGGATGAAACTGCCAGCATCGATGGCTCATGGAAAGAAGGCTTGGCTCTCATTAACGAAACCGAGTACCGCTTCTATAGCGAGCAGCTCCATGTGGTCGTGACTGAGGATGATGGCGATGTCGAGACTTCCGATCTCTCCGCCTTCGCGCTCTATGGCACCGCTTCCTTCACCGCGGTCGAACAGTTCAGTGTCATCGAAGGCACCGAAGTCGAAACCGCTTACGCTTACACCTCCTTCTCAAAAGGCAGCTATGATCTCTTCTTGCTCAGTGATGATAGCGACGATAAAGAAACCCGTTTGGTCTATCTCTCCAACGGTGAGAAGCTCGTTATCGTCCGCTTTGAAAAGGATGGGAAAACCCTCTACGCCATCCGCGTGAAGCAGATCGCCGGATTTAAGTTCATCGGCATCTATGAAAAGGTCGAGTCCACTGATGTTAGTGGAAACGTTACGACTTCCTATCGCTTAGTCAGCGAAGATGCCACGGCTGCACCGAGCGAAGACTAAATAACGCTACCCCTCCCTCGTCCTTTAGGGAAAGAAGCCAAAACAAAAGCAGACCTTCCGCTAGGAGAGTCTGCTTTTTGCTTAGGTTAATCAGTTATGTTTCCGGCGATAGGAGAATCCGACATAACCCAGGGTCGTTAAGGCAAAGACCCCGAGGATTGCCGCTAAAGCGACATAGGTACCGGAATTGGAGGAGGAGACATCGGCAGCTCCATTACCAGAAGCCCCAATGAAGTCGGTCATGCCGTGAGCGTTTACGGCGTAGTTATAGCGGGAATAGGCCGCGCTAATGGTGGCGTTATCGCTCTCATGGGCGACGAAATAGGCCTTGGCCGTGGTCGACATATTGGTGTATTGCGTATTCGCATCGCTCCAAATCGTGGAACTCGAGCAATTGCTTTCCGTGGAGGACACGAAGTAATTGGACCAAGCTTCCGCTTCTTCTTGATCGGTGAAGTACTGAGTACCGCCACCGACTTGTTTATACAGGGCAACCGCAGCCTGACCGCTGGCATAGCAAGAGAAGACACTAGCGGAAGAGTTATATTCCAAATCGTTATGACTGTTGCTTCCATTCGCAGTAATCGTCGCGACGCCAGCGCTAGTGACCGTGATGGTCCAAGAACCATTCGCGTCGTTTGTGCTTTGAGTCTTTAAATAATTTTTGGTACTGCTGGCAGCATAGAGATAGCCTTCAGCGGTTTCGGCATGAAGCGAATAAGTTCCGCTGGTCGTTCCTTCTCCCAAAGTCAAAAGTTCAGGAGTCGTAGTAAATGAAGCCGTATTTGTCGCGGCGTCTTTCGTAATCGCAACCTGGTTACGGTTACTGGTGTTTTGAGTAGTGCCAAGAGCGTAATCCGATTCCGAGGCGGCAATGAAGACGATGTCGCCCGATGCTAAGGAGCTCACAGAAGTAACAAGATTATAGGTAGTGGCTCCCGTGGATCCTTGAGTCGCACCAACGGTCGTCACAAAGACGCTGTAGGTCGCGCTCTTGGTCAAACTATCTTCCGTATAGGAAACACTCGGGGTTTGAGCTCCGATGATCTTGGTATTTGGCGAAGAAATGTTCGAAGACGATGTCACGTCCTTCGTGCTTCCGTCACTGTAATGAGCCGTAACAACGATCCCGGAAGTCGAATAGGTTGATCCAAAGGTCGCTGAAGTGGCTGCCCCAGACACGCTGATGGAAGAAAGAACCACCGCTTCTGAAACAGTCACAGTGCAATCCGCTTGGAGATTGCCACTATTGGACAAGAAACTCACGGTGGTTGAACCAGCAGCCTTGGCCGTAACTAAGCCCGTATCGCTAACGGTAGCAACCGTGGTATTGCTGCTATCCCAGATACCGCTTTGATCGGTCGTATTGCTCGGAGTAAAGGTCACGCTGAGTTGTTTCGTCCCGCCAACGATTAAAGAAGCACTCGAAGCCGACAACGTCACCGCCGTCGCTTCGACGTTGCTCACGCTGACGCTGCAGGTATCTTGCAAGCCACCGTTCGCAGTCGTGACGGTAATGGTCGCGCTACCGGCTTTAACGCCCGTAACAACGCCACCGCTCACCGAGGCAACGCTCGTATCCGAAGAAGACCAGGTCACGTTTTTATTGGTAGCATCGCTAGGAGAAACCGTCGCCGTAAGGGTTGCCGTTGCACCGACTTTGATGCTGGCACTCGAGGATGATAGACTCACGCCCGTAACCGCAACGCTTGAAGCAGGAATTTCTTTAAAGAGATAGACGGTTCCCGAAGAGGAAGAACCCGCAAACTCGGTATAAGAAGAATTGTAGGTAAGATAAACGCTGTCGGTGGTTTGTTCCATCGTCGCTGCCCCGTCGGAAGCAATGGTGACGGCCCAATTGGTTTCGGTTCCTGTCGAAGTTGCAAGACCAGCATCGTAATGGGTTCCGCTCACATAGCCTCGAAGGTAATTGGAGTCATTTTGGAAAGTATAGGCACCGCTGGTTCCGCCTAAGGTATAGACCCCGAGGCCAGAGACATCGGAAATCGCGTTAGAAGTAACCGTTACGGCTGAAGCACCCATGTAGTAACTGGATTTAGTCGCGGCCGTCATGCCATAGCCCGATCCGCTATTGGTCGAAACAACAACGTAGTTGCTTCCAATAGTAAGGTCTGAAGCTGAAGTCACTAATTGATAAGTAGAAGAACTAGAGGCGGACGAACTAGAGGAGGAAGAACTCGATGAAGGGGTAGAGGACGAACTGGTCGTCGTCGGGGTTGAAGTCGTCGATGAAGTCGAAGCACTCGTGGATGAAGAGGAAGAAACGAGACCGCCGCTATAGGAAGCGGTTCGCATATAGTTCGAATCATGCGAGTCAGTAACTGTCCAAATGTAGTTGGCATAGTCGGGATTATCGATGAAAGGATTCCGGCCATAACCTTGGGAAGCCAAATACTCATTGCGGACGATTTCGCTCTTTTGGACGGGATAGGCGTTATTCCACGCAATCAAATCGGTTACGTTGCCCATGTGGTTGTTGCTGAGGGTATCGCTGAGGTCGGTTGAGAGTTCTAGGTTATTGGAGTTTTTGCCCGGATCGGTCCACCAGCGTGTCGCCGTATAGAAAATGATACGGGCGGCGATGCCACGATAATATTCAATGGTGTTGCCTGGATCAAAAGCGTTTGATCCTTCGCTAGTGTAACCATACATGTTGCTACCACGTCCTGAATTGGTTGAGACGGAGGCTGGACGAATCATATGGGGATCGCCACCGGGACCGCTCGTACCAGCACCACGGCTATTAGGCCATACGTGCTCACGGTTCCATGTCGCGGCGGAATCCCAAGTGGCAGTCAACTTAGTTTCATCATAGAATCCCAGCATCTGTCCGCTTCCCGCCGGATCAAGATCGGAAGAGCAAAGAACGGTTTTGCAACCATCGTAGCTTCCAGTTTTTGTTTGTTTAGCAATCATAATGGAACGCAAATCCGTCCGGAAAGCAGAACCATAATCGGATAGGGAAAGGCCACTCCAATAACTGCTGGCGGCGGTTTGATTTGCTGAAGTCGTCAAAGCCTTGACTTCAATGGCGTGATAAACGGCAAAGATGCTGGCTCCCGTGGCCAGGGCGATTGCCCCAGCGCAAACAAGGGCAACGAATTTTTCATGATGATGGTTGAGCATAGGGGGCTCTTTCTTTGGCTTAGGCCAAACGTTTTTTTAAACGTGTTTTCTCTTTTTGCGGGAGAACACATAGATACCAGCAATAAGTAAGAGAGTCATCACGCCCGTGGAGGCGACAACAATCAGAGTGATCGAAAGCGAAGACTGTGAAGAACTAGGATTGATGATGTGGCCAGCAGCATCTAAGAGGGCTGGTTGAATCTGCGTGCCCGTTCCGGTGCTATCGGTGACGGCGTTGTAATCGGTGGTATAAAGATAAATTTGGTTACCAGAATTGTGACTATTCCAATAAGCAATGATGTACTGAAGCCTCGTCCAAGCATTAATAGTGCCATCCGACGGTCCAGTGCCAGTATAACCGTCGGCGTAGGTGTAATCGATTGGCGAGGCCCCCGCTTCGCCTTGATAAGTGTATTGACTGGCAGTTGTCGTCAACCCTTGGAAATAAGTCTTCGCATCGTGGGTAGTGTAGCCATAATCCATCGCGTTGAATTCCAAAGCCATCCGGCGGGCAACCTCTTCGCTTTGAGCAGCATCGCAGGTTTTAAAGGTATCCAAATAATCTCTATAAGCGGTTGCTTGCTCTTGATAAGTAAAATGAACAACGGTCGAACCGGTATAATACGTAACGCTGATGGCGGTGATTTGAACATTACCATTGGTAGCTGATCCAGTATTTCTAACTGCAAAAGACACGGTACTTCCGCTAATGGCAGTAGCCGTATTGCTAGCCAATCCAGTCAAAGTGCCAGAATTGGCAACAGTATAAACAACTGTAATAGATCTCAAAGAATATCCGGTTGCGGCAGTAATAACAAGATTTGCACCTTCAATTTGATAAAGACGCCACGAACTGTTGCTCGAATAATATTTGCCCGTATTACTTCCTGTGGTTTTTGTCGCAGAAATCGTAATGTGAGAATCTAAACTCCAACTCATATAAGCGGTGCCGTTAACCCATGAATGGGCAGTGGCAATTGAAGCAATCGCCGTAGAAGGAATCACTGTTTGAACTTCATTAGAAGCGCTACGAACGGCACCAACATTGGTGGTTCTCACCGCCACCGTTGTCGTCACAGTTACACTTTGATCATCGGTGTAGCTCACGGTCAAATTATGAACTCCTAAGACCATGTTGTTGGTCGAAATGAAACTGGCCAAAGTGGGATAGGTTGCGGTCGAAGTAACATTAGATGTCGTACCATTATTAAAGGTTGCTGTAACAATAAAGTTTGCTGAACTCGTCGGATTGTAGGTGGGGCTTCCGAAGGGAAGATTAGGGGCATTAACAGCGGCCAGTGAAACGACCGTAATCGCATCCGTAACCGTCACAACACAAGTTGCGGTATAGCCGCCATCTGCGGTCGTCACCGTAATGGTGGCAGTCCCCGCTGAAACGGCAGTAACGAGGCCGCTCGAAGAAACGGTAGCAACCCCGGTGTTATTGGAAGACCAACTAACCGTTTTGTTCGTTGCGCCGCTAGGAGCAATGGTCGCCGTTAACTGAGACGTGCTTCCTGTTAACAAATCCAACGACGTCGGAGCAACTGAAACGCCAGTCACGGCAACAGTGCCAGATAACTTATAAAGATAAACGACATCCATGTCGGTGCTGGCATAGAAAGCAAAACGAGGATAATTGGGGTTAAAACGGAGAGACCGCTGCGTTGTTAAATTCGTCGTGGCAATTGTGGCGGCATAGGTTGAAGTATCAATAGCAATGGAAAAATAAGAATCGGCCGTAGTGCTGGCAGAGGCAGCTTGAATGTAGGCGCTGTTTGAGGTTTTACTTGTTAAATAATTATCAGTAGAAGAATAATTCGTTGAAAGGAAAGTGTAGGCATCGCTAGAACCGCCTAAGGTGAATTTCATGATGGCGGTCCCATCAACAGTAACGTAATAGTCACTGCCATTTGCGGTTGGGGTCGCAGCCGTAGTCAAGAGATAGTTCGTAGAGCTCGTTTCGTTGGATAAGAAAGAACCGGCAGTGGCCGTGGCAACAGTGCCAATGACAAAGGAAGACCCCGCCGTAATTTCGGTCGCAGATTTAACCAGTTTATAACCTGATCCGGTCTGCGCGGCCGTAACCGTAACGGTGCAAGTGCCAGTCAAACTGGAGTTAGCGGAACTAGTGGCCGTAATAGTGCAGCTTCCCGTGGCAATTCCAGTAACTAGTCCGCTTGAAGATACCGTGGCTATTGAGGTGTTGCTTGAAGACCACGTAACGGCTCGATTCGTTGCGTTAGTCGGTAAAACCGTCGCCGATAATTGAGTCGATGAAGCAACAGCAACGCTCGCCGTAGCGGGAGTCACCGTCACGCTGGTGGGATCGACGGTAGCCCCGCCAGGGTTATAAGCCGAGGTCCGTTGATAGTAGGTCGAAGAATCGGCTTCGGTTGATGACCAAATATAGTTAGCATATTCCGGGTGATCAATGAAAGGATTACGAATGCCATCATAATGATAAAGGCATTCATTTCTCACGATTTCTTCGGGCTGAACTGGATAAGTATTATTCCATTCCAAGAGTTTGGAGACCATGCCCATGTTGTGGGTAGTCTGAGCTTCAGTGGGGTCGTCCGTTAAATTAAGCGGCGTCGATCCCGTACTGCTGCCGCCGGTTCCACAAGTGCCGTAATAACGCGTAGCGGCATAAAAAATGCAGCGAGCGGCTTCACCACGATATTTAGCAATGGTTCCCCCTGGATCGTAGGTTGTCGTATTAGAAGGACCGTACATTTTATTGCCACGGGATTCGTTAGTAGTAGATACCTCAGCTCGTAAAACGTGAGGATCAGCGCCAGGGCCGCCAGTATTTTCTCCGGCTCCACGGCTATTAGGCCAAGTGTGTTCCTTATTCCAAGTGTTTCCAGAATCCCAAGTCGCAGTTAAAGAGGCGCCATCATAGAAGCCGAGAAGTGTACCAGAACCATCAGGGTTTAAATCAGAGTGAGTCAAAATGGTGTTGTTAGCACTGTAACTAACCGTCCCCGTGCTGTTGGAATTCATTATGGTCTGCAAAGAGGCGCGGAACGTTTCGCCATATTGCGTTAAATTGACCCCGGCCCAATAAGTATTAGCCGCAGTCGTATCCGCGGTAGTCGTATAGACCCAGTTGGTGTCTAAAGCATCCGCTTCCTTGACAGGAGTCTTTGCTAAAGCCGCCCCGACTCCCAGTGACAACGCAAAAGAAAGCAATGAACCAACAATTAAAGTTTTGAACAGGTGTTTCATTGGTTTCTTCCCCCTAAAAGAGGAAACCCCGATCCTATATCGTTGTAAGAAAGGGAAGCTGTTGTAGTAGCGATGGCTGGTGGGTATTGAAGCGCCGAAGTCAGATAATTCTGTCGAATTTATCTTAGGAACCCCATGCGGGTATTCCGTTTATGAACATTCTTTCGAATATTCACGGCTCAATAGATTACGCCTTCACCCTATAGGGTGCAAGAACTATTGGACACTATGTCAGGCAGTTTTTGGGGCTTTGACAAGTTGTCAATGCGAAAAATATTCGACAGTTTCTTGCTTTTTGTTCTGAAACCGCTTTTATTTTTGTCAGTGTCTAAATTTGATATTTACAAAAAGGGCCAAAAAACGTCATTCGTAAAGGCGATAGGGACGGGTTTTAACGATGGCAAGGGGCTTTCATGATACTGAAAAAAGTCAAGAGAGGGGGGCGGAGACTGTTTTGGTCGGTTTTGGCAAACGGGCTCGGTTGAGATAAGGACAGCAAGAAGACAATGGAAAAAGGGAAATCTTTGTCCCTCGACGGCTTTATCAATCCAAGAAAAGACTATTTTATTAAGGGCTTCCAAGAGAATTGATAATCGGCCTTTAGCCCGTTGATTTAAGTGAACTAACCCTCAAGGTTTCTTGAAGCAAAGTCTGGTTTGTCCTTGGCCACTTTAAAAGGTCTTCAAGGCCAACGAGGGAGCCTTTCACGCGCCCATTGCCGTTGGATAAACGCCTCGGTTTTCTCTTCGCAATCGCTTATAATAATTGTTAACGTCAATTTCTCGGGGTTTCTTCGTTTACGTTTGCTTGAGATTTTGTAAACAAGGATTTTGGCGCTTTCAGCTCGGGTTTTAGGATCCATTAAAAGATGCTAAATCAGGACCAATCGATCGGGGTCAAGAAGGGGCTATCGACAAAAAAGAGGCGAGATTGCCCGCCTCAAGACGATCAGAAGGAATTAAGCCCGTTTCTTTTTCTTGCTCACGAGGTAGATGCCCGCCACCGCTAACAAGGTCAAGACGCCCGAACCCGCCACGATGATGAGGGTGAGCGACAAGGACGAGGCGCTCGAGCTCGGATTCACGACATGGCCAGCCCCATCGGTGAAGGCAGGAAGATAACCTCCGACTCCGCCGTTATCGGTCGTCTCATAGGTGGTCGCGTCATAGAGGTAGATCTTAGTGTCGTGGTTCTTGTTGTACCACTTGACCATGGTCTGGAGCTTGTTGAGGATGGTGCAATTCGGATCGGCGGTCAACGTGAGGGTAGCGAAGACGCTCTTCGAGGTTTTGCCCGAGAAGGCTAAGGTGCTCATCGCGTTATATTCTTTGGCCGCACGGATGACCGCGGCATCGCTGACCGAACCGGGGCAGGTGTTGAACTGCTCGATGTAGGTCTTGGTCGCCGCAGCTTGTTCAGCCGAAGTGAAGTTGCAACCGTAATAGGTGATGAACAACCCGCCAAAATCAACGAGGCTGCCACTGTTAGTGATGGTGATGGTGTCCGTTAAGACAACGTTATTCGCCCATCCCGTGAGCTCGTTATCGATGCTGGACCAGTTATGAGAACCGCCATTATTGTCTTTTTCGGAAAGGCTGCCTTTAAGAATTTCTGGCGAAGTGGCGGAAAGGTTGCCATCGCTGATCGTGATGGTGGCAGGATAATCGCCGATATCCCAGCCATAACGAAGAGCCCGTAAAGTGACCGAGCGGATCGCGAGCGGGCGCGCGAGTTTAAAGGTAATAGAACCAACCGGGTTGTCCGTGGTGCCGAGTAAAACGTCATGAAGCGGGTTGGCAATGCCCCAGTTCGGTCCCCAAGTATTCACGTGGGTAACATCGGCTAAGGCAACATTGGTGCAGGTATATAGAGCGATATTGGCGGCGGGATCGCTTCCGGTCGTAACGGCGCTCGTCATTAAGGTGGAGTTGCAATTGGCATAGATGGAAGCATCGCTAATGAGCGCGGTGGTCTTAGCTTGAATCGACGAATTAACATTGCTGACGTCGCAGGTATAGCTCGCACTGGCCGTGACGCCACCATAGGTATAGGTCAATGCGCAGCTCTGGGTGCCTAAAGCGTTGGTAGACGGCTGAGCGTAAACGCAATTCGCAGTGACATCCTGATAGCGGCCATCGCGGTAATAGGCTTTGACGCTCAGGGTGCTGCCCGCAGCGATCGGCGAATAGTTAAAGTCTCCAAAAACCGCCGGGCTGGCGTTACCCGAAACGCTGAGGCTTAACGGGATACCATATTTCTCATAGAGGCTAGGAAAGGCATAACCCGAGGTTGAAGAGGCAGTCATAAAGCGAGAGGAACTGGCATAGTATTTGACGAAATAGCCGGAACTTGAAAACGAAGCCACTAGACGCGCTTGGGCCCCGGAGAACGCCAAAGAGAAGGTCGGGGCCTCTGCAGCGGTTTTGTAATAGGGATAGAACGAGCCATTGCGGCCGTAGAAATAATTGGAGGTGCTACTGAAATTGGTTAATTGAAGAGAATAGGCGCCTTCATCGCCGCTGAAGCGAAGCAAGCCCGTATCCGTAGAAGGAACGACAAAATGATTGGTGGAAACGCTTAAGGTCGAGGACGCCATGTAGACACGGCCCGTAATGGTGTTCTTCATGAAAGGGACGGTGCCGGTCGCACTCGAAGCGGCCAGCAAATAGGAAGCGCCAAGTTGAATCGGTTGAGCGCTCGTCACATTGGTGGCATCGCAAAGGATGTATTCGGAAGCGACATCTTCGCTCGTAGGAACGGCATTGGCAGCGCTGGCCTCCACGGGATTAACGGTGGAATTGTTCTGACCCAAAAGGATGGCCCCGCCAATGAGAGAAAATGAAAGAGCCAGCACCTCAAGGGTGAGGATTCCGGTTTTGCTTTGGAGATTGAACCATGCCATGCTCTTTGTCCTTTCCAGCCATTTGGCTATGCCAAATATACGGGGAGAACAAGAGGGTATCAAAATGAAAGTGATTACATTAAGTCCAAACTTTTTGTTTAGGTTTTGTCGACTTTTTTTCGTTTTGTTGTCCCGTTGACTAAGTTGTCAATCTTGATTTAATTGACACTCCGTCAACGGGTTTATCCCATCCGATGAGTTCCCACCGAAACAATCGGACTTTTCCTTTTTTGAAAGGGCTTTCCGATAATCTGAAAATTTTCTGAAACAAGGCTTTTGCCTAATTACACCCTTATGGGTTAGTTTATGGAGGCAACATTTCTTTCCGTCTTCTTTTTCACCTTTTTGAGGATGAAAAAGACCTCCGTTTTTTTTAGGAGGTCAAATCTTGATACCAGCCTTAGATGCTGAAGCGAGCCGAGTTAGGGGTGTAGGAGCCCGAGCGAATGCCGTTGGTGTCCCAAATGTAGTTGGCCCAATCTGGATGATCGATGAAGGGATTCCGGGCGTAGCTGATGCCGCCAAGATAATCGTTGCGGTAAATCTCGGCTCGGGTAACCGGGTAAGTCATATTCCATTTGAGCAAAACCGAGAGTTTGCCCATGGTGGCATTGGTACTCGAATCCGTAAGGTTGTTGGTGAGGGTTAAGCCCGCGGCCGAACCTTTATAGGAGCCGCCCGCTCCCCTGGCTTTGTTGTAATAACGGGTCGCGGCATAAAGGATAATCCTGGCCGATTCGCCCCGAGCGCCTTCATAGCCAAATGCGGCCGGATCCCAACCGGTCGAGGCGCTATAGTGAGCCGAGGTCGGATCACTCACTTCGTTATACATATAGTTGCTGCGTGAGGAATTGTCCGAAGAATTGGTCGGGCGGATGACTTGAGGATCGGTGCCGGCAAAACCGCTATTTTCGCCGGCCCCACGGCTATTGGGCCAGCAATGTTCTTTATTCCAACCGCCTGAGGCGGTGTCTTTGCGATAAAACGCGGCGACGCCTCCGTTAGGCAGAGCGTCGGACTTCTTCAGAATCTGATTGAGTTGCTTATAACTATTGCTGCCCGTCGCGGTGCCTTTGGCTACCATGATGGAATAGAGGGATAAGCAGAAATTGGCCCCAAAGGTGGAGCCGGAAGTATCGATGCCAGACCAATAACCGAGATTGCTGGAAGAAGAACTTGAAGACGAGGCGGAACTCGAAGAGGAAGAGGCCCCTTCCGAGGATGAGGAACTTGAGGTCCCACCGCTCGAGGAAGAGGGACTGGTTGAGCTAGAAGAAGTGTTCGAGCTCGAAGAGGAAGAACTTGAGGTCCCACTGCTCGAAGAACTGGTGCCGGTTGAATGAGAGGAAGAATTGGAAGAGGAAGATGAAGCACTCGTTGAGGCTGAAGTTTCGGTCGAAGACTCGATTAATGAAGACGATTCTTCGGAAGAGGAACTTGAAGCTAAAGATAGTGACGCCAAATCGCCCGAGCAGGCCGTTAAGCTTAAAGCAATCACGCCAAAAAGAAGAGCAAATGGCATCTTGGCGTTTTGTAATTTCATGGGAAACTCCTGCCGGTTTAGTACAACTACGGCCCTCTATGATATCGGAATGCCCTGATTTGTTCAACCAAAACCGATCCCAGCGGAAAAAAGAGTGGAAAGTAAAAGATTTTTTGACCAATACAAAAGGGATTTTACTATGTCAATATATCGCTAAATAGCGCGATCGTTTAAGGCACCGGATCCATTATAGGAAGCATCCCAAATCATCGTGGCGAATTCCGGGTGATCGGTGAAGGGATTACGGTTATGCTGCAGGGTATAAAGAACATTGTTGCGTTTCATTTCCCTGTCGGTGATCGGATGGTTCTTATTCCAGTCGTAGCAAAGAGCGGCGCTGGTAAAGTTATCGGCGACGTCATAGTCATAAAGCGTCGAAGCATATAAGGACGCCCGCGCGACTTCTCCGCGCGCGGCATCGCATGGTTCAAAGACGGAACCAACCCGGTAGCATTCGGTGGTATAGCCATAGGAATCCACCACGGGCGAAGCTCCGGAGTGGTTGACCAAACCTAAGACATAGTTGGAACGGGCCCCATTCACTTTGTTATCCGAGGCAAAGACGATATGGTCATCGCTCCTTGAGGCCGAGGTGGCCATCTTCGATTGAGGGAAAGTGTGTTCTCGGTTCCAGCCGATCGAACCGCTCACGTGAGCACTCTTCTTTTCGGTGCGGCGAGAATAGATGCAAAGGATGGAGGTAGTGTCCTTAAGATCTTCATCGCAAGCTTCGAAGCGGCTCCAGTCGTAACTGGTGCTGATGCCCGAGGAGATGATGGACTTGAGTTTGGCTTTTAGGGCCGTCCCTTTTAAGCCGCGCGCGCTTTCGTAATAACTACCTTCAGTGGACGGGATGCTTAATGAAGAAGAGGAAGCCGAAGTCCCCGCGGAGGGAGATGAGACGCTCGGAGAAGATGAGGCCGAACTCGACGAGTTAGACGAGGAGGGGTTCGTTGAACCTGAAGAAGACGAACCCGTAGAAGTTAAAGAGGAAGAACTGCCAGGGGTCGAACTCCAAGAGGATTCGGAGGGACTTAAAATGGAAGTCGAACCAGTCGATATACTACTTGGCGAAACGGGGGTTCCCCCGCAAGCGGCTAAGGCCAACGTTAAAAGGACGAGCAGAGGGCCTAGACGTTTCGGAGAGCTGAGATATCCCATAAGGAAAGGCATCTTATTTTACCTTAACTTCCTTTTTGTTTCCGCAAAAAAGTGTCCGAGCCAAGGGAAGGACATCCCTTGATGCCAAAGTGAAAATGGTTCAAGGGAAGGGGGGCCTCATGAAGCATGGGCGGGAGTACTATAAATTCAAAGGAAGGTTGTCTATGGAAAAGAAACAGTCGATTTTTAGGTGGCTGAGCGTCGCATTCTTGGCGGTGGGGTTCTTGACCTACGTTGTCTATCTCTTCTGCCGCAAGCCCGCGGGCATGCAGGGAACCGAGTTTGAGCACATCGGCTGGTTCATCGTGGACGTCTTCATGATCGGCGGAGCCATATTAGGTCTCATCTGGCCGGCGAAGTTTGAAAAGCTGGCGGGCTTTTGCATCGTCGGTTTGTCCTTCGCTAACCTCGTGATGAGCGCGGCAAGCGATACCGGCTGTATCTTCTTAGTCAACAATTCGAAGATTTCCGATAAGTTCTCCCTCTGGGTAGAATTCTTTGAAGGACTCGTATCCCTGATTGCGATCGTTTGCCTCGTCGTGGCGCTCGCCTTACCGAAAAGCGCAAAGATCTTAGGGCCGGTCGGCCTCTGTGCCTTTGTCGCTTTAGCTTTACTGGTTTTAGTGGAAGGCGTCCGGGTGTTCGCGGTGAAAAGCCAGAGCGGTGCTCGTCCTTGGGCTTGGGGGATTAATCTCTTCGCCGTGACGATCATTCTCCTCGGTTTGGCCTTCGGCTTAATTCGTTACTCTTATTTGCTTAAGGGCGACTTCGAAGGCAAAGAATAAATCGATTGAATAACTAAGAGGCTGGCCTACTAGGCTAACCTCTTTTTCTTTAGGCAAAGCAACTTTACAAAACTCCTCAGGAAATCATCGAGCTTTTAAAGCGCCGAAACCTTAATTTCAAGGATGAGAAAAAATCCGCTGAAATTTTAAGGGGAAACAGTTATTTCTCATTGCTTCCTTATCGCTCGTTGTTTTTAGCAAACACCATCGGAACTTATAAAGAAAATGTAGATTCCCTTGATATCTATCGTTTCTATCTTTTGACAAAGACTTCAAAACACATTCGCTCAGAGAACTATTGGAAATTGAATCAAAAATTAAATCAACTATGGCTGAAGTAGTTTCCAACCGCTATGGTACCTCTGAACGCAATTATTTGGATCCATAGATTTTTACTCCCTCTAAAAGAATTTCTTTGGTAAAAACTTCATTTTTCACAAGTTCCCGGTAGGTGTGAAGGTCTACTGTTTTGTGCAAGGCGTCCTCCAGATCGGTCCCAAGGGCAAAGAACTTCATTCCTTGAGGAACGCCAACAATCAAAATGTCGACATCGCTTTTCCCCGTAGCCGCTTTTCTAGCATAAGAACCAAAAAGATAAGCGCATTCCACTTCGGGATATTGAGAGAAGACCTTAGAACAAGTTTGTTCAATGAAACGGTGCCCAAGAATAACGTTGCTTCCATCCAAGGCCCCCATTTCTTCCAATTTTGAGAGCAATTGTTCATACACGTCACCCTCGTTTTTGCCATTTTCATAGGTCTGATAGGACCGACGAGAAATGCCAAGAGCCCGAGCAGCCTCGGCTTGCGTTATTCCAAGTTCTTTCCGTTTTCTTTCTAATTCGTTCACGCCTCTATTATATTTGCGCATTTAATTTTGCGCAACCCAATAAAAGAAAAAAGGACAGTCTTTCGACCGATCTTAAATTCCGCCAAGAACGAACGCTCCCATTCCTACTTGGGAGAATGGTTTCGTTCTGTTCCATTAGGCAAAAGAAAAGCCCGCCATTGCGTGACGGGCTTAAGGTTCGGGTTGTGATGGGACAAGTCCGTTTTTCCAAAAAGGGACGCCTGCTGTAAACCTCTCCCACCATGCCGAAAAGGCCGCCCCCGGAAATCCGACTGGCAGCATCCCGACTCCATAATCGGCCGATCGCTTTAGCTCTGATCCATGATTATTGAGGGAGAACACCGTCCGACGCTCCGGCCGAGCTCCGAAAGCCAGGCGACGCAAGACCTTCCCGCTCCTTTCGACGCCATTATGGGGCCAGGCGCCGCCCGTCCCGTACGCCCAGAGAAGACAATCGCCGAGGCCGCCGAGAACGGACGGGACGGACGGCATGAAAAAAGACCGGCCTTTCGACCGATCTTGATTTCGGGTGAGAACGGATTCCGTCGTCCCTGTTTGGAAGAACGACTTCGTCCTGTCACATATTGAAATGTTCTTTTAGAACCGGTTTGAACTGATGGAGATAGTTAAATCAACGAAGAAATCACTCTTCAACTAGTAACCCAGTGGTGCCCCTTAAGTCTGCCAACCAGAGATCTTTGTCGTGGTTTGCAGCTTGCACGATCTCTTCGTGCCTCACCCGCATCTTTTCTTGGAGTTTCGACCAATCTTCGTCATCTTTTTTCATATCGTTCTGAAGTTTTTCTAG
>Ga0268357_101210_pt1 | contig 19732 bp, 20 predicted proteins | sample BioMet10_FD_192466 | JGI IMG/M metagenome (GOLD analysis project Ga0268357, IMG submission 192466) | Sewage microbial communities from Oakland, California, United States - Biofuel 10 (Illumina Assembly) | ecosystem: Engineered > Wastewater > Sewage > Unclassified | place: USA: California... | reverse complement strand
CCATACGACACCTCCTATGATATTATTTTGCGATTGTCAGTCGCTTAAATTCTATCATAGGAGTTATTTTTTGTTCAGAGCTAAAGCCTTTTTGTCCACTGGCATAGCCAGTGGTTGTCAATACAAAACAACTGGCAGCAACGGAGACACCGTTGCTGCCAGTTAATATCCTAATATTTAGTTTTATTTCACTCTATGCTGTCTCTGTATCTCTTCAGAGCATCAAGATCGCGTATCGTGCACTGAGTTCCCTTGAGTTTGCACAGCTCCATGCCTTCCAAAAGCTGTAGCTCCCGCATAATCGTTATCCGGTTCATGTGCAGAAGGTTGGACATAAACGTCTTTGTAATATGCAGGTTAAGGACAGTATCTCCGTTTTTCACGACTCCGGTCTTGTTGGCAAAGAGTATCAGCAGGTCGCAGACCTGCCATCTGGCGGTGTGAGCCACGGACTTTCTCAGAAGATCCTGCATCACCATGTAGTTCCGTGTCATCTGGGCAAAGCAGGCAGTCGCAAACCTCTTGTCATTTTCCAGTAGCTTCTTGACAAATTCAATCTGTATGGAGTACATCTTCAGCGGTGTGAGCGCCTCATAGAACAGATGGCTGGGCTGGTTCAGAAGGGCATACTCCTCAAGCACGAACATATCTTTCTCAAAGTAGTCGTATATCCGACGGTGGCCTCCGACCATCTCATAGGATATGAGCAGACCATCCTTTATCAGATAGCAGGAATCAATCTTTTCCCCGGGCGAAACAAGGATCTCCCTGCTGTCCAGATCCACCAAATATTTTCTTTTACTGAGCTTTTTCGTTAGGTAGCTAGACGCAATTATACCTATCTCACCGTCAAAAAACACCGGATTCACCGGCATATTATCGTATGCGCCGTTCAACATACATCACCTCTCTGCCAAAAACCAGTCTCCGGCGTGGGCGTCATTTTCAATGCCATAGCTATCCTCCTATCTGCACCATTTTTCTCATGTCCTGATTTTCCGTATTGTCTCCGTTAAAGCCGTGATGCTCAGGTTTATTGTAGATGGCATCCCCCATTATTTTCTTTAGCCTGTCTCTGCTTATACCGTTCCTAAGCAGGGGCTTTAAGGCAATACCCTTGTTATAGTGGAGACAAAGCTTCAAGTCTCCGTCTGCAGTAAACCTTATACGGTTACAATCCCCGCAGAATTCATTGGTGATGGCGCTGATAAAGCCTATGCTGCCTTTGTAGCCCTCCAGGCTGTAATATTTTGCCGGACCGTTTCCGTGGTTTTTTTCTGAAGGCTTCAGTGTTCCAAAGCACTGCTCTATTTCCTTGAATATTTTCTCATTGGGAACCGGGGTATAGGCTTTGCCAAGGCCCACAGGCATCAGCTCAATAAACCTGATGTCCACCGGATAAAGCCATGCTATGTCTAGCAGCCCCATTAGATCGGTGCCATTGAGCTCTTTAATGGGCACGCAGTTGATCTTTGTCTTTAATCCTGCTTCCACGGGTTTTCTAAGGCCCTGCAACACCTTGTGAAAGCAGTCCCTTCGCGTTATTCTGCAAAAGCTTGTACTGTTAAGGGTATCAATGCTTATATTAACGCTGATGAGCCCGGCGTGGAATAGCTCCTCTGCCATTTCCCCAAGCAGTATCCCATTAGTGGTCATGGTAACCTGCTCTATGCCCTTTACTGCCTTTATAGATCTGACCAGGTTCACTATACCTTTTCGAAGCAGCGGCTCTCCTCCCGTTATTTTTATCTTCCGGATGCCAAGCTTTGAAGCTGCCTTCACCACAGTTAAGATTTCCTTATAGGATAATATATCCTCATGCTTTAAATTTTTTATTTCCATCTCAGGCATGCAGTAAACACACCTGAGATTGCATCTGTCAGTCACTGATATTCTCAAATAATCTATATTTCTTCCGTAATGGTCCAACATTTTAACACCCCCTATAATCTGCCCCCGTAAGGGCTTCCATCTCCACCCCGGTTTTTCCGCTGAGCTTAACTGTGCAGTATGAATCCACAGTTAAAGTATCCTCATGGAGTTCATAATCCAAAGCTGCCTACTTTCCAAAGCCGCAGTTTGGGAAAGTGCAGCTTTCGCATTCAAGGCACAGGCCGCCATGGCCTAAGGCTGCCAGATCATCAGCTGTCAGCTTGTCTTCTGCCATTACCCTAGGCAGTACCAGATCGAATATGGTCCTCTTGCTGTACATTACACAACCCGGCAGTCCTAAAATTGGAATAGACTCCTTATAGTAGGCTAAAAGGAACATGGCTCCTGGCAGTACAGGAGCTCCATAGATAACAAGGCTGGCTCCGGTGTTTTTAATGGCTGTGGGGGTGGTATCATCGGGATCCACACTCATGCCTCCGGTGCAGATAATAAGCTCTGTCCCTTGTTTTATAAAATCTTCAATACACCTTGTGATTTCCATAGGGTCATCGCTTAGTATCCTCTGTCCCAGAACTTCAACATCGTATTCTGCCAGCTTTTCTCTTATCACTGGACCAAAGTCATCCTTAATCCTGCCGTAGAAAACCTCATTGCCAGTGGTTATGATTGCAGCCTTTTTATGGGTAAAGGGAAGGATTTTCAGCACGGGGTCCTCCCCTGCAATTTTAACTGCCCTCTCCATTTTTTTCTCATCTATAACCAGGGGTATTATCCTTGTGCCGGCCAGTTTATCTCCTTTTTTTACTGGAAAATTTCCGTGTCTTGTAGCTATCATCATTTCACCAAGAGAATTTATTTTCTGTAGCTTCTCCTTGTTAATCTTAAGAACACCATTTTTAGAAGCTATGAGCTCAATTTTTCCCTCTTTAACCTCTGTTGGCATCATGTAATCATTTTTGCAGATCTTGCAGAGTATTTTTGCTGCTTCATTTTCATGGAGCATGCCAGGATGCTTTTCCCACATATATAAATGATCCTTTCCTATGGAAAGCAGCACAGGGATATCCTCCTTTGTTACTATGTGGCCTTTTTTAAATACCGTCACTTTTTTTACTCCTTTGATTATCTGTGTAAGGTCATGGCATAATACATGTCCTACGGCTTCCGTTGTACTAATTAATTTCATCTTACTTTTCCCCTTTTCAAAAATATAGAATCAGGATTTCGTCAACTATTTTTAAGTTCCGCTCTTACCTTTATCATCTCTCCAGCTATATTATCTGACATAAGAAAACATCCTTTATGGCTTCACGATGACAGCACTGCCATGAAGATCGCAGATTGGAACAACATAAATTCCATTTTCCCTGCAGAACTGTGATACCGCAGCTCCTGCTCCCCGAAACTGTGAATTATTGTAATCATGAAGAATAATATATCCTCCCCTGCTCATTCTGGGATAAAAAAACTTAAGTCCTTCATAAGTTGGCTTGTACAAATCTGCATCAAGACTTACCAGCGCAAACTCTTCATTGAGCCCAATTCCTGTTTCAGGGAAATATCCTTTCCTGAACAATGCCTGCCCTGGGTAAGCCAATCTCTCCTTTACAATATCTATACCTGTATTGCTAAATTTTAGGTTTAAATTACCGAAATAGTTATTTTCTTTTTCAATTTCCAAATCACCCTCATCAAAGCCTTCAAATGTATCAAATAAATATATTTTTCTGTCAGGAAACAGCCTGGAGATTTCAGCTGCGAATTCTCCACGGTATACTCCCAGTTCAGCTACAGATCCCTTAATATGACTTCTGTTTATTTCATTTGAAATAAGCCTTAGAACAGCCAATCGTATATCAAACTGTTTTCTGAATTCGGCAATGCAAATTATAATGGCATCAGTTTCTGTTTTTACAATCTGCTCCTTAACAAGGCTGCAGGCCTCATTGTTTAAAATTGATATAAAAATGTAATCTGGCCTGATTTTCGGCAATTCCGCAGTGTCTACCACAGGAATTCCATATATTTTACTGCCATGAAGACTGGTATTATTATCAACGAAAGCTAAAACCCTCATTTCAGAATGAAGCATGTTATATACCATTCTGCCTCCCTGGCCGGCTCCCCAGATTATAACATTTTTCATAGATTCACCTCATTTCAGTGTAAGTGTTTCTTCTTATGTTTAGATACTTTTCAAATAGTTCATCAGCCTTTTTGATTAACTCATATTGAAACATCCATTAAACACCGACTAAATTTATAAATTATATTTTTTTGATTCTTTTATAAAGATACAAATAATAAAAAGCATATATAATTTATTGTTGAGATACGATTATATTCCGGGAAGAAAATTACTCCCCGGAATATAATGTCTGTATTATTAACAGGTCTCTATTTTGTCAGCAACGGTCATAGATTTCTTATACAGCTTGCCCTTAGGACCGACTTCAGGCACTAGAACACATCCTGTAATAAAAGCAACTAAGCACAAAATACCGAAGGTTATAAATATTGCGTCAAAGTTTGTTTGGAATATAGATGCTACAACAATTGGTAATATAAATGAAATAACGCCTTTGATCATTTCAAGAGCACCGGCAGCTGTACCGAGGCACTCTTGAGGGAACTGACCGGTAAGAGGTATGAGAGGAGTACGGCTGACGCACATTAATATACTGCCCCCCATTATTAGACCTCCAAAAATCATAAAGACCCATGTTGCAGTACCAAGCGGAACCAGCCAGGATCCGATATAGCCTATAGCACCGCCGATCAAGCATATAGCAAGGACTAAATTGTAGCGCTTGACAATGCTCATAAAGAGCGTTCCCAAATATGCACCCACAAACAGTGATAGGTTTATTGCTGTTCCCATCAAAGCAGCACTTTCAGGAGACATACCTTTCGCCAGGAATGCGTTGATGCAATAAGTGTTAATAAGAAGTGTTCCGCTAACACAACATGCGTAAGCGACAGAAATAAGCCACACATAGCTGCTCTTATATACTTTGGCGACTCCGTCCTTAGGTACAACTGCGTTTTGAACGGCGACCGGGCCGTCTTTGCCGACGATTATCCACAGGATAAGCAGTACTGTGCATGCTCCGCCTATAAGAAGCAGTGAATTACGAAGACCGATTGCCGAAGCTATAAAGAATGCACTCGCACTACCAATGCCCGCGCCGCCGGCCTGGAACGCAATCGCAACACCGACGCTCTCTTTAGAGAACCATGTATCAAGCACCTTTGAAGCGGCAACTTGACAAACACTGATAAAGAAAGAAGCGAGGAAAGTAAGAACAATAGCAAGGAAGTACATAGTAACAAATGCACGAACAAAGAATAATACAATACCTATAATCAAGCTGATAAGGATTACATTTCTTGATCCTTTTTTGTCGATTAGCGGTCCGAAGACTAAGCCGGCTAAAAGCCCGACAACTGATGTAACAGATGACAAGGTGGTAAGTCCTGCCTGCTCAATGCCATAGATTTTCATTGTTCCTAACGCACAAGCTGGATAGACAACCAGGTTGAATGTCATTACTGCCATAAATAATGTGAAAAATATAACAATCAATGAGCGACCAGAAAACAATTCTTTTTTCATATTAGTACTCCTTTAATTTTTAGTGTAAAGTTTATTACACTATATTTTCATAAAGAACTTTATACTATTAATTTTTATTTATATAAATCACCTCCATAATGATTTAATCAGGTCGATTCTTATGATAGTTTGACAGGTATTATTTTGACCAAATACATTTCATTCATAATTTTAATAACAATACAACTGTATTTTTATTAATCGTAATACTTTGGCATATTTTTGTCAAGTGCTTTTTAACAATGTTTATAAAGCGATATTTTTCGATAGTAAAATTGTTTAAAAACCCAGTATTTAAAGGTATATACGGTATTCAAACAGACCATTCAGTGTAAATATCACCGTAAGATTTTATTTTTACAGTATTGACAAATTTTCGGTAAATGATATACTGATCACAACAATACAAATGTATTTCTACGTCTATACTTATTTAACTAGATAATAAAAGGAGGAATCATATTAATGGAATTAACGAAAGTTACATTTACCCTAAACGGTATCGAACGCTCTCTATCCATTGGTGATATGTTTGGGCAGTTGAAACCAAACGAAACGCTAATCGAAACATTGAGAGAGCGCTTTGGGCTTACAGGTGCGAAGCTGAGCTGCAACGATGGGGCTTGCGGTTGCTGTACCGTGCTGGTTGACGATATTCCGATACCGTCATGCACGATGTTGACCATCGAGACGGACGGCAAGAAGATCACAACTATCGAGGGCCTTGCAAACGATAAAGGCGAACTCGATCCGCTTCAGCAGGCATTTATTGACCATTATGCATTCCAGTGCGGGTTCTGCACGCCGGGTATCATCATGGCCGCCAAGGGATTATTATTGAAAAATTCGCATCCAACCAGAGAAGAGATAGGTGAAGCTCTGTCGGGAAATTTCTGCAGATGCATAAGTCAGTATCATGTATTCGATGCAATCGAAAGTATTGCACAGATGGGAGGTGCTAAGAATGACTAAGGTCGAAACAAGATCCGATAAACTTTTCAGCAATTCAAACTATAAATATGTAGGTAAGAATTGTGAGCGTATAGATGCAAAGGACATCGTTACTGGGAAAGCCATATTCCTTGACGATTATACCGTAAAAGACGCACTGTTCTGCGCAGTGCTCAAGAGCCCTGTCCCGCACGCAGAAATCACCAGCATAGACACGTCTGCCGCGAAGGCTTTTAAGGGAGTACATGCAGTTTTGACATATGAGGATTGCGATCCCTCCTGGGGCATGGGCGTACCGCCGATGAAGCCGATCCTTGGCAAGAGAGTCCATTTCGTGGGAGATGGAGTCGCCATCGTAGCTGCGGACACAGCCGAGATCGCGAAAGAAGCACTCGATCTCATAAAGGTCGAATACGAGGAACTGGAGGCCGTTTACTATCCAGTCGACGCAGTCAAGGACGGCGCTCCTCAGCTTTATGATAGAGAAGACATCGTAAACAATATAGTCCCTGGTGGTTGGCCTAACATGCAGCCGGAGGGACCATGGTATCATATTGAGAAAGGTGACATAGAAAAAGGATTCGAAGAAAGCGAATTTATAGCAGAAGACTTCGTCGAATTCGCTCAGAAGCCAACGCCGCTGCCACCAGAAAGCCCCGGTGTCATAGCCAAGTGGGAAGGCGGGGGTGATTATCTCGTATACGGCACCAGCCAGAGTACCTTCATTATGACGATTCAGAATGAGACCGTCATACCGGGATTCAGAGTACACTCCAAATCCTTCAACGTCGGCGGCTCCTACGGAAGCAAGAACGCTCTAGTCATCCCATGTCAGTACTGTTGTATGCTCTCCAAGGCGACTAATGGCAGACCGGTCAGATGGATACAGTCCAAGACTGAGCATTTCGTAATTCACGAGACAAGACTCGGAAGCCAGATAAAGGCTAAGATGGGCTGCGACAAGGACGGCATAATCCATACAATACAGGGCGTCTGGGACGTCGACTGCGGTTGTTTTTCCAGCTCTACTCAGGGCCAGATTGGAGTCGCTCTGGGCGAAGCTCAGTTGTTCTGTGGTCAGACAGAGAACTGGGATCTTCTCTCCAACTGTGTTGTTACTAATAAGAACTCCGCAGGCGTTGTCCGTGGTTACGGCGGTCAGGAGCTCAATGCATGCCTCTCGTTGCTCATGACCCGCGTTATGAGAGAGGCTAACGTAGACCCCGTAGAGTCCTTCAAGAAGAACTACATCCACGGCGGTCAGAAATATATCTGGCGCGACGGCAGACCCTGGACATGCGATTCTTCCATCAACTATGACAAGGCAATCGATGCAGCCGCGAATAAGTTCCATTGGAAAGACCGCTGGAAAGGCTGGGGCATACCGACCTATGTATCTCCCGACGGCAGGATCAAACGTGGCATCGGGCTCTCTATCTGCGGCAATGCCGATGTCGGAGAATCCTGGACCGAAGGCTTCGTACATGTACTTCCAAGAATAACCGAGCCTAGGAGCGATATCGTTCTCCAGATGGACGTTACTGAGAGCGGTATGGGACAGCGCAGCAACGTTTGCAAGCAGGTAGCCGAGATACTGAACGTGCCTTATGAGATGGTCAAGATTACTGATCCTGACAACATGTTCAACGGCACGAACACCGGTCTCTGCGGCTCGCGTGGGACCATAACCTGTGGCCGTGCAGCCGTCAAGGCGGCACAGGATGTTGCCAAGCAGCTCATCGACTTGGCTGCGCCCATACTGCACGCAGAGAACGAGAACATGGAGCTTTACAACTTCGGCGTAAGATCAAAATCCCGTCCGGAATTGTGGGTACCGTGGAACGCTCTCGTACCGCAGTTCTGCACACTCACAGGCTTTGGCAGGCATGTTGAGAACTTCTCCACTCCTAGCTGTTTGGTGACCTTCATTGAGGCCGAGGTAGATACCGAGACCGGTCTCGTAAAGGTCGTGGACATATTGAACGGCTCGGATGCTGGCCAGATAATCGACCCTGCAACACTCGAGATGCAGCTGCAGGGCGCTATAGGCTCGGCATCACTTGACACGGCTCTGTACGAAGAGAGCATCACCGACCCCGCTACAGGCAGACTTCTTTCCTGCAACATGATCGACTACAAGTGGAGACCATTCAATGAGTTCCCGCCGTTCGGTCTGTCAGTGACGGAGTCAAAAATGAATACTTATCACTTCAAGGCTATCGGTATTGGTGAGAATGCCGGCGCCGGTGCAGCAAGTGCCTGCATGATGGCTATTTCAAACGCAATCGGTGTCGACATTAAGAGATACCCGGCTACACCTGACGTTGTTCTTAAAGTATTAGGCAAAATAGAGAAATAGGAGAGTGAAACAATATGAAACAATTTAAATATGAACTCCCAGGAAACTTTGAAGAAGCTAGCAAGCTACTCAAGAGTAATGCAAGTGCACGTCCCATTGCCGGAGGCACCGACCTTCTTGGGACTTTAAAGAATGAAATACTGTGCGACGCTCCTGAGGTTATCGTCGACTTGAAAAAGATACCGGGCTGCAAGGGTATAAAGGCAGAGGGTGACGCCATAAGCATCGGCGCACTTACCACACTTACTGAGATAGCCGAGTCTATAGATGTACTCGAAAAGACTCCGATGCTGGCCGAGGCGGCTCATTCTGTCGCTACTCCGCTCATAAGGAATATGGGAACGATCAGCGGTAATATCTGCCAGGACGTACGTTGCTGGTTCTACAGATATCCTCATGAGGGCGGCGGCAGAATGGTATGCCGTCGTAAGGGCGGTGAGAACTGTTATGCACTCCATGGCGATAACAGATACCATTCCGTATTCGGAGGCGTTAAGATGGGAACGAACCCGTGCAGGCACTCCTGCCCTGCGGGGACTAACATCCCAGAGTATATGGAGCAGATCCGCCTTAAGAATTTTGCGGGGGCAGCTCAGATCATAATGGACGTAAACCCCCTGCCCATGATCACGAGCCGCGTATGTGCTCACTCCTGCCAGGATTCATGCAATCAGAGCTGCATGGGTGAGAGCGTTTCTATAAGAAACGTCGAGAGGTATATCGGTGAGTATATACTTGCTCATGCTGCTGAATATTATCAGGCATCAGCTGTATCCTCAGGCAAAAAGGTCGCCGTCATAGGCGCGGGTCCCTCAGGACTTTCGGCTGCATATTATCTCAGAAAAGCAGGCAACGAGGTCGTCATATATGACTCCAAGGATGAGCCTGGCGGAATGCTGATGTATGCTATACCTGCCTATCGCCTGCCCAAGGATAAGGTTCGCGCTCTTATCAAAGCATATGAGGGCATGGGAATCCAGTTCATAACAAAGATAAAGGTTGGTGAGGATATAACTCCTGCTGAGCTCGAAGAAAAATACGACAGCGTTTACTACGCAACAGGCACATGGAAGCGCCCCGTTCTCGGTCTTTCAGGTGAGGAGCTAACGGTGTTCGGTCTCGACTTCCTCATGCAGGTTCATGACTGGATGAACGGCAAGGTCGGGCAAGAGGTTCTTGTCACAGGCGGCGGCAACGTTGCTATGGACGTCGCCATGTCCGCAAAGAGGCTCGGTGCAAAGAAAGTCGTTCTTGCCTGCCTTGAGAGCGAGGACACCATGCCAGCAGGCAAAGAGGAGATTGCGAGAGCTAAGGAGGAGGGCATCGAGATAATGCCGTCTTGGGGCCTTTCCAAGGTCATCAGCAAAGATGGCAAGGTCACCGGTATGGAGCTCAAGAAGTGCGTATCCATCAAGGACGAAAACGGTCGCTTCAACCCCAAGTATGACGAAAATGATAAGACTATTGTCAAAGCCGAGAACATCCTGATGGCCGTAGGACAGCAAGTCGACCTCTCTTTCCTCGATGAGAAATATCAGCTTCAGCTGACCAAAAGAGGTCTTATCGATGTTGAGGAAGATACACAGATGACGTCACGCAAGGGCGTATTTGCAGGCGGCGATGCCACGACAGGTCCTTCCACAGTGATACAGTGTATCGCGAACGGTCATAACGCTTCAAGAGGTATCAATAAATACCTGAGTGTTAAAGAAAATCATAATTGTGTAGGAAAGCAGATCAAGCTACCGTTCCTGACCTTCGACACCGAAGGCATAAATGAACATGAGGGACTGAAGCTTTCGGAGATATCAAAGGAGAAGCGCAATCTCGACATAGAAGATGAGATTGCCCCATGTATGGAGGATGCTGCGAAGGAAGCACAGCGCTGCATGAACTGCGGATGTTACGCTGTAAATCCGTCGGATATAGCTCCCGCTCTTATTGCGTTCGATGCTACGATCAAGACCAATGAGAGAGAGCTTTCCGCTGCGGACTTCTGCTGTACAGGCCCCAAGATCGAAGATGTGCTGAACGCCGGAGAGATAGTGACAGGCATCCGGGTACCCGTATTGAAAGGATGCGTAATGCACTACGATAAGTTCCGTGTGAGAGAAGCCGTTGACTTCGCGATCGTTAGTCTTGCGTCAGTCTTTGCAGTTGAGGGAGGCATTATCATCAGAGCGAAGCTGATAATGGGAGGCGTAGCTCCCGTTCCCGTAAGGCTCAACGAGGTCGAAGCGTATCTCGTCAACAAGAAGATATCTCGCGAGGTCGCCGAAGAAGCTGCAAAGATCGCGGTCAAGTATTCAATGCCAATGTCTCATACCGGCTATAAGGTAACAGAGATCAAAGCAATGGTCAAGACTGCTATAATGCGCCTCGCATAGCGAAATGTAGAAAAGGCTGGAGCCCCAGGTGGGCTCTTTTAAACTCAATGAAAAGGGGTTTAAAACACGCAATATTTTTCACTTGGTATCTGGAAGTATGTGTGATTTTTCACCCTTGACATTGTTGTAGAATAATGTAATATATAAGTAATTTGCATTTTGTAAATAAAACTTTTGATGCTCTAATCGACGAAAGAAAACGGTTTGCAGCTCTTTTTACGAAAATTTTTCGAGTTAAAAGCATATCGTCGCTGTCTCTGGCGATACCGCTCACTGCATCTGAAATCGACTAAGCAACTATTTTGAGGGAGGATTATATAATATATGAGAAAAGCAACATTGACGGCCAAAACAACAGCTGAACTGCTAAAGGAAGCTGCTGTATCATTGTTCGGAAAATACGGATATGAAGGTACGTCGGTACGTCTTATCGCAAAAAAGGCCGGGGTTACCGCAGGGCAGGTAACCGCACATTTCGGAAGTAAAGAAAACCTCTTTAATGAAATAGTCATGGATATATATTCATCAACCTGTAAGGATTACGATTCAATAATCGGCGAATATGAATATCTAAAGAAGGAAGGTATCTGCACAGAACATGACGTATGGAAGTTGATTGAAAAAATAATCAACACACAGTTAGACTTTACACTGAATTTAAAAAACCATGATACAGTGCATATAATTAATGTACATAAGTTCAATGACAATTTGAGGACTTCAGCAAAGCTTGCACAGCTTACAAAAATTAAGATAGAGCATACACTTGCAGAACTTTTGCGTGAGGTGTTCAAGCAAAAGAAACACTTGCATACATATACCGTCAGCAGAGCGGTCAACGGTGCCATAGTTTCATTTGCAGAGCATCCAGACCTACTGTTAAACGAAGTCCTAACCAGCAAATATAAACCGCAGTCCATGGAGTGGATGAGAGAATATTTAAAAAATTATATCATGGACAGTCTTCATGCCGAATCACTAAGAGAATAAGTTTATTTGTTAGAAAGTGTAGAATTTAATCATTGGGTTTTCAAATAGAGATTTTATTATCGGGTATATTATTTCCTGCATAAGGATATAATATACCCGATATTTTTTCAGTGTTTCATCAAAAAGTATATAAGTTGGAATATGCTCTTGCCCATTTTGCTAAAATAATTCAGTAATTAAATGTTTATAATATCACATACAAGTTCTGCCATATCCTCATTATTTTCTTTCATACCACTCTTAGCCCACTCTATTAATACTTTAAAAAGCCCGCCTGCTATAAATTCAATAGTATATCTCTCTTTTGTTGAAGAATATGATTTTTTACATACAATTTCACAAGATAACCAATGAAAATATTCAACACATCTTTCAAGTATCAAATTTGATAAATTTGAATTGATTAAATTAGCAATTAATTTCTCATGTTGTCTAAAGTAAGAAAAATATAAGCGTAAACTCTCATAGTTATCGATTTTTTCCAAACCTAATATTTGCTTTGAATATTCCTCGAATAATTCATTAAGATAACTAGTAATAATATCTTCCATTTGGTTATAATTTCTATAAAAAGCCATTCGTGACACACCAGCTTTTTTAGTTAATTCTGTGATAGAGATCTCCTTGAAATTCTTTTGCTCCATTAAAATCATAAGTGCAGTAAAAATACTTTCCTTTGTTAACATATTTTGTGAATTAATATTATTATTTTCCATAAACAATTTCTCCTCTTTTGTAACACTTTATATAAAGACTATTGATATGTTATATATCTTTAATTATACTATATTCAATTAAGTGTTACAATTGTAACGTTTGTTTAGGAGGAATTTATGAAAGTATTATATTTTACTGCAACTGGAAATAGTTTATATGTAGCAAAGAGACTTGGTGGTGAATGTTATTCTATCCCTAAGTTGATAAAAGAGGGTAAATTTGAATTTAAAGATGAAAAAATTGGCATCATATTTCCTACTTATTATATTGGTGTTCCTAAGATTGTTGAAGAATTTTTAAGTAAAGCAAATCTAAAGGGCAAATATATTTTTGGAATAGCAACTTATGGAGGTTTTTCTGGAGCAGTTTCAAGGCATCTATTTGAAATAGGTAAAAGGAATGGAATAGAATTTTCTTATATTAATGAAATAATTATGGTTGATAATAACCTAGTTATGCTTGATGTAAAAAAGCAGATAGAAAAAGAATCTGGGAAAAAAATAGAAGAAAACCTTGGAAAAATAATTAAAGACGTTGAGGAAGGAAAGAAATATATTAAAAAACACACTATTATTATGAATGGTATGAGATTAATATTGGAAAAACTATATAATAACGAATTTGAAAAGAATTTCTATGTAGATAATAATTGCAATGGCTGCAAAACTTGTGAAAAAGTTTGTCCTGTAGATAATATAAAAGTAGAGAATACGCCTATTTTTAATAATAACTGTCAACAGTGTATGGCATGTATTCATAATTGCCCAAATAGAGCTATAAGTGTTAAAAAAGAAAAAAATAAGACAAGATTTATTAATCAAAATATTACTCTAAAAGAAATAATTGATTCTAATAATTAATTGTATGATGCATAAAATCTTCTGAATAAATACGCTGTTTCAAGGTCTCAAATAAACTTTTAACAGATTTTTTTATTAGCAAAAGCATGCGGATACCGAAGCCAAAGGATTCCCCGTTAATGGTATAAAAAGGTCACTCAGTTTTTATCTTCGCAATTGAGCTGCCGCAGAATTTTATAAAGCAGCGTGTAAAGCGTGCCACCCTCCTCGCGGGTAAGAGGCATACACTTCCCCAATTTCAGAGGAATTTCCACGGCTTTCTCCTTTAGAGCTTCCCCTGCCTTGGTAATCGTAACGTTGACCAAGCGCTCATCCTCGCTGGAGCGCGCGCGTCACAAAGCCCTTGGCCTCCAGCCTTTTGAGCAGAGGGGTCAGAGTGCCGGAATCAAGATAGAGATATTCGCCCATTTCCTTGACTCCGACGCTTTTATGCTCCCACATCACCATCATGGCAATGTATTGCGTGTAAGTCAGATCAATTTCGTCAAGCAGTGGTTTATAGCTGTTCACCACCGCCCTTGCTGCGGCGTAAAGAGGAAAACACAGCTGATTTTCAAGCTTTAAGATATCGTCGTTCATAACTGTCCACCACAGATGGTTCGGGCAAACAATTCGGCTCGCTCAATATCTTCCTCGTTCGGCCTGCCCCGGTTGGCGAAGAGGAACGCGCCCATGCAATGAAATTCATCCTCCATGACAATCAGGCCGTTCGGCTCGAGAATGGCCTTGATTTCCGTCAGCGCCGTTTTCTTTCCGGCGGATGTGCCGAAAACAACGACACGTTTGACCTGCTCCGACCGCAGGGCTGACAGAAACGAGTGCAATCTGCCATCAATGGTACCCGCATAAATAGAGGCGCCTATAAATACATCGCTATCTGAAATTTGGCTCCATTTTTTTCTATAATATCGGGAGAACCCGACGTGCCTTGATTGCTTAAAAAGAATACACATTATTTTCTATTTCCTCTATAGGTGGCAATAGTTCCACAGTATATTTATCCATTTTATTCACTTCCAATATAATTTAGCTAATGATGATATTATACTATATTGGTTATGTAAATTTTAATATGATATGGGTAACTTTCTATAAATTCTACCCATATATTTATAACGTGAGTAAAAACTACCCACGTTATAAATTAAATAAAATTCATACATCTTCTCTAGGGGGCCGTTTTGTTAAAACTTAACATACAATTACACAAATATCCTCATATATTTGCCAAATTGTTTATTTACGCGCGCCGTTGTCCACGCCGCTGTACAGGTACTTCACTTTGTCGATCATGGCTTACTCCAGCGTGCTTATCTCGTTCCAGCCGCCATCATACCTAAGTGGTCAGAGTGGCTTAGACATATTCTTGTGGAATTAAGGAACCTTTCTGGATAATTTTGTCGTGATAGCTATAAATATGTTGAATTTATATTTTCTATATGAAATGGGCATTATGGAAAAGATATATTTTCAAAATACATATCAATGAATCGCCCTCCTAATTTGGCGGGTGACTTTTTCATTTGTTCTAATTCAAAGGTCTGAAATTATATATAAGGCTGAAAACAAGTAAGGCACTCTACGAAAATTACTACGTAGGGTGCCTTTATGTTTATATTTAAGGATAAACTAAAATCTATTAAGTTACTTATATTCCTTCGGGATGGGAATATTAAATCTCTCGCATAGTAGCCATACGTCACGAACATCATTTTCATCATGCTCATATCCCAAGTGAAATAAAACTTGATTTTCAGCATCTATACACTTTACCACTTTATCACCTATTTTCCCAATGCCGCTAAACACGTTTGGTGGATACGTTTCACCTTCAAAAACAAGGTATCCTTGTTCGTTGAATTCAAATACATGAAGATCGATTATCCTGTCTTTACCGTCCTTCCAAACCGTGTGATTTGTAGTGGTATATGCTTCGATAACTTCAGCAAAGCCTTTTTCTTTCAATATTTCAATAAACTCTTTGCTGTTTCTTTCTTCCACAAATAAATCAATATCGTTGTGAACCCTTGTTTCTTCTCCTAATAGAGCATCAACTCCCCAGCCACCATCTAACCAAATGGCAAACTCATTTTCTTCGGCATATAAAATTATCTCAATGGCATCTTTTTTATTTACCATGCAACCCCTCCGTTCACATTCTAATTTAACGCTACAATAGCTGCACTTTTTAGCCTACATCCGTGTCTGTAGCATTATTAGTAACACCAGCATATTATACTTCCATCTGTTCTATAAAACAAGTTAACGATATAGGTAGAATTTCTCCGTCTCCACCATAGAAGCACCACTATTTTGATAGAATAATGATGCTTCTTATTTTTGACGAAAAGCCTGCAATCCCAATGTTTTCAGCCATTATTGGCACATAAAACTCAGCCGCTGTGGAGCGATTTTCGCAGTGGCTGTTTTAATTTCCTGCTATTTTCGGTTTTTAGCTTCAAGTAATCGTGAGGTTTATCCCCTACCTGTTTCCGCTCACTGGTTGTATTGAATGGTTAATAAAGATGCAGAGTGGCCCATTGGCGGAAGGGTATGTTTTAGATATAATCGCCTAAACAAGCCGACTTTTTCAGTATTTCAGTTTATTACTATATATTTAATACCTTTAAATATATAAACTAAGATTTTTATTTCAAAAAATTAATTCTTCTATTTTTGAAACATCATCGATATTTATTTCATTACCAAACTTTAATAGAACTTTTGATTCAGAAAACGAATTGATAATAACGTCAAGATAATCATCATTGCGAAAATCAAAAAATCCTCTTATAAATCCTTCTCTAGAAGCTAATTCAACACACACTCGCTTTCCACAAAAATAATTTCTATTTATTGAACTGATATCATCATGTGAAAGATTAGATTGTTTTGATACTTTCACTGACAAAATGTATTTTTTCCCAATCATTCCGAACACAAGCTTATTATGATCTGATTTTTGGTAAAAAAGAAATTTTTCATCTTCTCCAATAAAAAGAATATCAAATACCCCATCATTCCATCCATTTAGTTCAATATCATAATATTTTCCTGTGTATTCATTACAATCAAATATTTTATCATCCCTAGTTTCGGTTATTTTTATCTTTTTTGTATCATCTATCAGTTCATCAATACTTATATCAAAAAGCTTTGATATTATTTTAAGGTTACTCACTTCTGGAACTCCACTATTTGTTTCCCATTTTGCAATAGCAGAACGAGATACATTTAAATTTTCTGCCAATGCTTCCTGTGTAATCCCCTTTTCAGTTCTTAGTAATTTAATTTTTTCTCCTATTGTCATGCGTACATCTCCTTTTCTTAATTATTTATGAAATTATACGACGAATGATTTAAATAGTCCATATACGCATCGCAACTGTACTGTCACTTATCGTAACAATGCCACAAATTCTTGTTTGCCTACACACTTTGTAAAATGACGAATCATTTGTCATACTATTAAAAGTTCAAGTACAGATGCACATTTTATGGTCTGTTATACCGCATTATTGATTTATCGGTTACTTGAAAATAAACTAGATCAGTACGATACTCATTTAACAACAGAGGACGTTCTTTCCCCAAAAAAACAAATAAAAAAATTTCAACTTGATAATTCCATACAACATTTCTAGAATATGAAAAGAGAAGAAAGCTCACTGTTTATGCGAAGTTTCTCCTCTTTATTTTTTTAAGTGTCAAAAACGGGATTATACCATCAATTTACCATAATATTTTTTAAAGAAGTGCATTTCTTGCTTCTTACAACTTTGTTCTTTCCTCCAGCCTATAGTCATCATAATATTTTATGCTTTCCACCTTTTGTACTGATTGCCCCAATTCTTACATTAAGGCAGATAAAGCTTTCATTTACATCAAGTCTTGCAGGATGTATATGAAATACCACCTGCCTATTCTTTGCAGTATTTGCTACAGTACAGCTTACCCCATCTGTTTGCCTGATAGATAGAAATCTGTGTTGCGTGTCCTACTACTTGAACTATCTTATATTTTTCAACTAAAGTTATTATCACAGCTTTTTACCTCTTAGACATTTTGTGGTTTTGGGGATAGGTTTTAATGAATTTGATAAAATAAAAAGACCTGCTGTCGAAAAGCAGTACCCGCTGACCAACGATTCTTATATAAACTGGCTTAATGAAGTCGTCCGGAAATTGGGATTGGAAACCGTGTCGCTTGTCGGTATCTCGCTAGGTGGTTGGATGTCGGAAGAGATTATGCAATCCGTAATCCGCAAAAAGTGGGTAAACTAATCTTGCTCAACCATTCCGGAATCGGGAGACAAAAGCTTCATTTATGTTGAAGGCAATTCCCCTCATGCTATTGAGCGAAAAAGGGAGAAAAAGGCACTCTACGAAATTACATAGTAGGGTGCCTTGTCCTCGCGACCTTATTTTTCTTAGCATGCGCGGCGTATAACATCTTTCTTGATGCCATGCTTTATTGACTTATTTTTGCCTTTTTTGTCATTAAGCTCAGTATCAACATAATCAGCGCAAGCGGGATCATGATTTTATCCAGATATCCACCAGGTGGTGTACCCGCACCCGCTTCGAAAACAAGTGGCTTCATTATGCCAAGCAAGACCCGTGAACAATATTCAAAGAGTAATAAAATGTACATAAAAGGAAGCAGAGATTTATACCTTACGCTAACTAGCAATTGGATGAACGCTAAAATCAATTGGCTTGAACCCCAAAGTGCAAAAACAAAAATGATATTCTTCCCGCCTTGTGACAAGTCGATATGAGCAATACTGTCCGCACCGCCATCCGGCGAAAAAAAGTGGACACAACTTCTCGCAATACTTATAATCGAATAAATCATAAATACATAAACAGCAATGCTATAACCTTTGTAATCATTGTTTATATTTTTAGGAAAAATTTTTGCAATCATGTTTTTCATAAACTATTTCTCCGTTTCGATATTCACAGCTAATGCTCTGTGTGAATTTGAAAGTTGTTTTAATACCCTTTTAGTTTCTAGTTCCTCTATAGGTGGCAATGGTTCCACAGTATATTTATCCATTTTATTCACTTCCAATATAATTTAGTTAATTATATTATACTGTATAAGTTATGTAAATTTTAATATAATGTGGGTAAGTTATTTTAAATTCTACCCACATATTAATAACGTGAGTAAAAACTACCCACGTTTTCAATTAAATTTCCTTTACTCTCATCATAGTTAAACACTAATCGATATGCATGATTATAATCTAAAATCTTGAACCTATTTATCCATTCCATCTTTATAAGTGCATGAAAAGACTCTATGCAGGCATTATTCCAGGGATATGCTTTCTTTGACTTCATAGGTCCAAATATAAGTAATATCTGAGCACCATACAACGTTTGGTTCTTCTTGATTTAATTCTTCATTCAATATGTTAATAAGTTCCTCACTAAAATTTGAATCAATTGCATTAACTGTGTATGGTTTCTCATACTGTGCTTTTATCCCTAGCTCACGCTTCCTGCTTTTTTCCGGAAGCCAACAGCTCCTCCCGGTTCACCGCAAGAACCATATCCGCTGTTTCATTTTCTGTTTCATAAGCAAGCATCCGACGCCACAGGGCTTCCCCTGTCCCCACCATATGCAAACGGATACCCGCAATCTGATAATCACTCAAAATTCTTTCCTCCTTGCAACAAACGCGACAACAGGAAAAGCAGGCTTAAAAACTTAACAGGCGGTTTTATCCGCCTGTTATGAAAGCCCCGGGCTTTAGGTAATATCATCCCAATCAATGAAATCGCCGCTGCCACCGTCGCCGCCGTTAATTAAGCTTGCAATAATATCCTCTGGCTCGAACACTGTGATCTCAAGCTCCGGCGCTTCGTATTCCTTTTTCATTTCGGTTTCCTCCTTTCCTATGGCAGAATTTTTATGGCAGCTTATCGGCGGTTACTGTTACTGTCTG
>Ga0268357_101208_pt1 | contig 19781 bp, 15 predicted proteins | sample BioMet10_FD_192466 | JGI IMG/M metagenome (GOLD analysis project Ga0268357, IMG submission 192466) | Sewage microbial communities from Oakland, California, United States - Biofuel 10 (Illumina Assembly) | ecosystem: Engineered > Wastewater > Sewage > Unclassified | place: USA: California... | reverse complement strand
GAAATCGAATTTAAAAAATATTAAAAATAAGCATTATGAAAAAGTCATTATTCATTGCAATGTGTTGCTCGCTCTTTTTTGTGTCATCTTTGTATGCGGAAACTTATGACTCAAATTTAATCAATTTACAAGCAGGTCGTGATAAGAGTTTTAGACCAACATCTGTTGTAGAAACTGCAATTCCTATAACTGCAACCATTGATGTAGATTTGGTAACTCTAAGTTTTACTTCAAATTTAGGAAATGCAACTGTCACTATTGAGAACTCTTTGGGCGAAGTTGTGTATGAAAATACATTGAATGCTCAAGCCGGAACAATTCTTCCAATCTCTTTAGCTGGATCAGAATCTGATACATACTATATTGAGATTAATAGTGGTAGCAAGAAATGGTTTGGAGAATTTGATTTATAATAAAAATCAATTTAATCGATTGATTAATTAGATAGTTATTGACACTCAGTTTTAAGCGCTGACTTTTGTGAAAAAGTCAGCGGCTTTTATAAATATTAGTTTTAGTTTGGATATGAATATGACTAACATGAAATATAATATAAATAATATGTATAGTTATTACCGTAATTTAGGGAACCATATAAACTGTAAGCCTGCTATGATCTGCATGGATACGGTTCATCTTGTTAATGAAGGGATGCGAAAAGATTCGATTATAATCAATGAAATAAAACCAAATGCTACTTTGTTTCAAGGGCACGATGTTAAAGTATATCCTCGTTCTGAGGATAATTCATTGCTGATTGAAATAACCGGAATGTCTAAAAATATAAAAGCTACTGTTTATCTATTTTCTTTAGAAGGAACTTTGTTGCAAATGAACAACGTTTCACAGACTAAAACTATTATTGATGTACCTTCTATGCCAAATGGCAGATATCTTATGAATATTCAAATAGGAAAGGATATTCTTACCTGGAAAATAACTAAGCAATAGTTATTTTATATAAAATGGGATTTAGGATGTATTTTGGATAATTTTTTTAAATTTGCGGATTGTTTATTATGAAATATGATAATGAAACATCCAATCCTGTTTTTCTGTTTTTTGTTACTTTTGTTTAGTACGCTTTTCTCATGCCGTCCTAATCGCTCTTCCTATGATATGTTGATGCGGGCTGAAACCGTTATTGATAAATATCCTGATAGTTCTCTAGTCTTATTGCGCAAAGTTAATTCTGGTGTTTTGGATAGATCAGATAATGCGCGATATTGTCTGCTTATGACAAAGGCGCTTTTTAAAAATTCTATTCCAATTGTTTCTGATTCTCTTATTAGCATAGCATTAGACTATTATAATAATAGTGGAGATTCTCTTAAAAAAGCAGAGACTTACTTTTATTTTGGTCAAGTGAATGCCGATATGAAAAATTCTAAACTTGCAATGGAATCTTTATTAAAAGCGGCTGATTATGCTTCTTATAGTAAAAACTATAAATTATTATACCTCATATATTATTATTTAGGAGATCTCTATTTAAATGAATTTTTGTTTGGTCCTGCAATAAAAATGCACCAAAAGGCTCTTTCTTTTTCTAAATTATTGAATGATAGTTCATATATTACTCATGCTTTAAGGAATCTAGCCATTTCGTATGCCGGTGATGAAAAAAAAGATAGTGCTTTAATTAATTATTATTTAGCATTGAAGGTTATCCCTAAATCGGACACTGCAACTCTTATAGCCTTATATAATGAAATGGGAGGTGTTTATGAAAATTTAGGAAACTATGCGCAAGCTATTGAATCAGTAAATAAGGCTTTATCATTAGATACTTCTACTGAAGATCCTTGTTATAGTTATGTGACTAAAGCACATACTTATCTTAAAATGCAGAAATTTGATTCTGCTGTTTATTATTACAATGCAACACTTCATAGCCCCAATTTGTACACCCGTGCATCAAGTTATCATGGACTAGCTGAAGCATATTATGCTAAAGGGGATTCCAAAAAGGCTTTTCTGCTAATGAATACTTTTAATAAGTATAGAGATACAATAGAAAATCAAACAAAGACAGCTGCTGTTGTTGAAGTTCAGAATATATATCAGCATGGAAAAGCTAAGGAGCAGATTCAAAGATTACTCTTGGAGAAGAAAGAGCAAACGATCGCTTTTTACCATTGGGGACTTTTATCCCTTATTCTATTGCTTCTATTGTCTGGTTCCTTCTTTATTTATAGAAGCCGAAATAAGAAAGAGTTATTAGAAAAAAGCAGGATGTTGCTGGAACAAGAAAATAAGTTGATTAAGATGAGAGAGAAAGAGTCTCAACTTAGGGAAGACTTTTTTAAGAAGCTTAATAAACTAAATAAAATACCTTCATTAGGGCTGATTAATGCCAAAAATAAAGAGTCGTTGTCTGATGATGTAGTAAGAATCTCCCTAACAGACCGTGACTGGGATGAGCTTATAAGAAATATTGATGTGGCTTATGATCATTTTACCGATCGATTAAAAAGAGAATATCCTAATTTAACACTCCAGGAAGTTCATCTTTGCTGTTTAGTTAAAATTAAAGTTGCACGTAATGACTTAGCAAATATTTTTTGTATTACCCCTCAGAGTGTAAAAACAACTAAGTACAGAATTAAAAAAGAAAAAATGGGAATCCTTGATAGAGATATCTCCCTTGATCTTTTTCTGGAAAAGTTCTAAATATTACTTTATTGAGCATTGCTTAACTTCAATTGTTACCGTAAAAGCTATTGCTTTTTTGTTAATATGCTCATTATTAGTAAATTGTAATTTTTATTTTGTTACCCTATTTTTTATCAATTTCTCATTTTATTCCCGAAATTTGTTTCGTACTTCAAAATATAGAACTCCCCGGGAATACTATAAATGAGCAATGGTTAGGGATTTTATAAAGTAGTGGTTGTTAAGCGAGCAATGAATTTCACTCTCCCGGGGTTCTTTTTTTTTTAGATGTATAAATCTTTGATTGAATCTTACTACTGTATTAATACTAATCAGAGATATCAAGCTAAAACAGATCTTCGATTATTTTTTTTTAAAGTCACTAGAGTTTAATTTTTGTTCTTGTACAAAAGAAATATTTCTTCTGTACAAATGAATTAATTGTTTTGTACAAGAGAATCTATTCTTTTGTACAAGAATACTAAAAGATTATACCAATTAATTAAAACACCTAGAAGAAAAGAAACTTCGCCATGGCTTAGATAAAAAGTTAGAGTTGTGAATTAGCGCTAGATCGCTAGATCACCGCTAGATTAAATTAAATTGATCTAGCACCCTTTTTGCATTTATTATCAGATAGTTATATGCCTACTGCTAGATTGCTAGATCAATTTGCAAAAAAAGTTTTTTGAGGAGACTTATTTTTAAAATAACCAGGATTCTTGAAAGTAAGTTTTATGTTTAGAAGGTCTATTTTATTCTCATATGGTAATTGAACAAGAGCGTCTTTTATCTGTTTTTTAGTTTATTTATTGTGCTGATATGCAGATTAAATTTGTATTTTTGTTTATACTATAAAACTTAACTCGTATACAATGGATATTGATGGAAAAATAAAAAAAGAGTTTATTCGTTTTCAACGAAATGAAATAACTGAGAGCCTGGTTTATTCCCGTCTGGCTTCTATTGAAAAAGATAGTTCAAACAAGGAAATCCTTTTAAATATAGCTGCAGATGAGGTTGCTCACGGAAAAGTCTTTCAGAAATATACAAAAGAAAGTCCAATCCCTAACAGATGGAAGATATTCAAATACTATTGGTTAGCTCGTTTCTTTGGATTAACTTTTGCTTTAAAATTGATGGAGTCTAGTGAATCAAATGCTCACAAAAACTATGATCGTTATGCAAGTTTTCCAGAATTACTTCGCCTAGGTCGTGAGGAAGAAGAGCACGAGAAGAAACTTATTGGTCTTATCAATGAAGAACGGCTGGAATATATGGGCTCGGTTGTACTTGGATTAAATGACGCCCTGGTAGAGTTTACCGGTGCATTAGCCGGATTTACACTTGCTTTAAGTGATTCAAAGCTTATAGCCTTAACCGGAAGTATTACGGGTATTGCTGCTGCTCTTTCTATGGCTTCATCCGAATATCTTTCTACAAAATCGGAAGATAGCAATGACAAGCATCCTGTTAAGGCTGCTATCTATACAGGCTTTGCATATGTTGTTACAGTAGTTGCTTTGGTTCTACCTTTTATTATATGTTCCAATGTTTTAGTTGCACTTGGAATTATGCTTGTTGCTGCATTAATGATAATTGCTATATTTAATTATTATTATTCTGTAGCCAAAAGTGAAAGCTTTAAAAAGCGATTTATGGAAATGGCGTTATTGAGTTTTGGGGTTGCAACAATTAGTTTCTTAATTGGCTATTTATTGAAAAAGTTTACAGGCATTGAAGTTTAATCGTCTTAAATGCCTTTTTTATTCTTTTTAATGTTAAAGTATGCAACTTTAGTGCCTTGATTGATTAATTTATATCCAATTTTGTAATGTTGATATTGCAATTATGTGTAATTTTGCAGAGTGAAAGTCAATTACTTCGATATCAGAACATATAAATATATTATTCAATCATGGATTTAATTAATGAAATTATTGCGCGGGCGAAAGCTGATCGTCAGCGTATTGTTCTTCCGGAAGGAACAGAAGAACGCACTTTGAAAGCTGCTGATCAGGTTTTGGCTGATGGGGTAGCAGACATTATTCTTATTGGTAACCCAGAAGAAATTAATGGTCTGGCTGCTCAATGGGGTCTTAAGAACATTGACAAAGCAACAATTATTGATCCGGCAAGTCATTCAAAGAAAGAGCAATATGCAGAATTGCTTTGCGAACTTCGTAAGAAGAAAGGAATGACAATTGAAGAGGCTCGTAAGTTGGTTCTTGATCCATTGTATTTAGGATGCCTTATCATTAAGAATGGTGACGCAGACGGTCAGTTGGCTGGTGCTCAGAATACAACTGGTAATGTACTTCGTCCTGCTTTGCAGATTATTAAGACAGCTCCTGGTATCAGTGTAGTTTCTGGTGGCATGTTGTTGATTACTAAAGCTAAAGAATACGGTAAAGATGGTCTTTTAGTGATTGCCGATGTTGCTGTTTTACCAAATCCAACAGCTGAAGAACTTGCACAAATTGCGGTAGCTACAGGCAGAACTGCTCGTGTGCTTGCAAACGTAGAACCAAAAGTTGCAATGTTGAGCTTCTCAACTAAAGGAAGTGCAAAACATGAAATGGTTGATAAAGTTGCTGAAGCTACTCGTTTAGCAAAAGAATTAGATCCAGAAATGCAAATTGATGGTGAACTTCAGGCCGATGCAGCTCTAGTACCTTCTGTAGGTAGTAGCAAAGCTCCGGGAAGTGCAATTGCAGGACAAGCTAATACATTAGTTTTCCCATCTCTTGAAGTTGGAAACATAGCTTATAAACTTGTTCAACGTTTAGGTGGTGCAGAAGCCGTAGGTCCAGTTCTTCAGGGTATGGCTGCTCCGGTAAACGACCTTTCTCGTGGTTGCTCAGTTCAGGATATTTATAGAATGATTGCAATTACAGCTATTCAAGCTATTGGAGCAAAGAAAAAATAAAAGAATTCAGTTATGGCAGAAATGATAAAAGAACCAATTGAGAGCTATGGATTAAGTTCCAAAGATCGTAAGAAAACGTTGTTTTCAAAGATTGGTATTGTAGGATGTGGAAAAGAAGGCTCTAAAATAGCTACTATAGCTGCTACCGCAGGTATTGAAGTTGTATTCCTGGAAGTAAACGATGATAAGATTCAAAAGGCATTTGACAGAATTGCCGGCGAACTTGATATGCGTATTGCTACCTGGGGACTTACTCAGTCTGAAAAGAAATCTATTCTTGGACGTGTTAAGAGCTCATTGACTTTTGATGCGTTCAAAGGTTGTGATTTCGTGATCGAAGCTGTACGCTATGATGAAAATGGCGAAAGAAGCCTTAATCACCGTAAGGAGATCTTTAAAAATCTGGAAGCAGTACTAAGTGAAGATGCTATTATAGCATCGAATGCTTCTTCTGTGGTTATCACAGAATTGGCCTCTGAACTTGAACATAAAGAGCGTTGTGTATGTTTACATTTTGTTATGATGCAACCACAGAGCCGTGTTATGGAAATAGTTCGCGGACTTTATACTTCGGATGATTGTTATAATAAGGTATGCCAGTTTGCAAAACTGATTAGCTATGATTATGTAACAGTTGAAGAATCTGCAGGATTGGTTTGCAACCGTTTATTCTTCATGTTGTTGAATGAAGCTTGCGCTATTCTTCAGGAAGGTTTAACAACTCCTATTGAGATTGATTCAATCATTAAGTTTGGTTTGGGACAAAGACAAGGTGTATTTTGCATGGCCGACCAAATGGGGATTGAGAAAATAGTTCCTCAGATGGAAGATCTTTACAAAGAATTTGGTTCTTTGAAATATAAGCCATCTCCATTATTGCTTCGATTAAATCGTGCTAAACGTTGGGGAGTAAGTACAGGCATGGGTTTCTATGCTTACGACCAAGAAGGGAACCGTATAATTAGTGAGAACGAGTAAAAGTAAAAACTATGAAGATATTAGTACTCAACTGCGGTAGTTCATCCATCAAGTATAAGTTGTTCAATATGGACACTAAAGAAGTGATGGCGCAGGGTGGAATAGAAAAAATTGGATTAAAAGGTTCCTTCCTTAAGCTTACCCTTCCTAGTGGAGATAAGGTTATGTTAGAAGGAGAAATATTGGAACATACAGCAGGTATTGAATATATTCTCGGCGTTTTAGTCAGTGAAAAATATGGTTGTATCAAGTCTTTGGATGAGATCAATGCCGTGGGTCACAGAGTTGTGCATGGAGGTGAAAAGTTTAATAAATCTGTTTTAATTACTGATCAGGTTATTGAAAAGATTGTAGAGTGTATAGATATTGCTCCACTTCACAATCCGCCTAACTTGAAAGGTATCCGTGCTGTTTCGGATTTAATGCCAAATGCACCTCAGATTGCTGTCTTTGATACAGCTTTCCACCAGACCATGCCTGATTATGCTTATATGTATGGTATTCCTTATCAGCTTTATAAGAAATATGGTATCCGTCGTTATGGTTTCCATGGAACTAGTCACCGTTATGTTTCAAAACGTGTATGTGACTTCCTTGGTATTTCTCAGGAAGGACAACGTATCATTACTTGCCACATAGGTAACGGTGGATCTGTTGCTGCTATTAAAGATGGTAAATCTATGGATACTTCAATGGGATTTACTCCTGTAGAAGGTTTATTGATGGGAACTCGTGCCGGAGATATTGATGCCGGAGTTGTTTCTTATATCATGGATAAAGAAATGATTGGTACTTCTTCTATTTCAACCCTACTTAACAAGCATAGTGGTGTTTTAGGAGTGTCCGGAATTTCCAGCGATATGCGCGAACTAGAGGCTGCTTATGAAGCAGGTAATGAACGTGCAATTCTTGCTGAAGAGATGTATTTTTACCGCATTAAGAAGTACATTGGTGCTTATGCAGCTGCTTTGGGTGGTGTTGACATCATTGTATTTACAGGTGGTGTTGGTGAAAACCAGGCATCATGTCGTTCAGGCGCTTGCCGTGGACTTGAATTTATGGGAATTTCTTTGAATGAAGAATTAAACAATAAAGTTCGTGGTGAAGAAGTGATTATCAGCAAGCCCGACTCAAAAGTGAAGGTTCTTATAATTCCTACTGATGAAGAGTTTATGATTGCTTCAGATACTATGGAAATATTGAAAGGCGAATAGTAAGAAGTGCTCTATATATAAAAGAAAAGAGGTATAGTCTTTAATGAACTATACCTCTTTTTCTATGAAAGATAATTCTTTATTATTTTAAATCCTTAACCTCCCAGCCAAGAGCACTTGCTCCCAGAACTGCTGCATCAGAATCTTTAAGTTCTGAAACAAGAAGTTTAGTCTTTCCTTTAAATATATTCAAAACATTATCATTAAGAGCTTTTTCAACAGGTTTCATGATGTAATCACCAGATTTAGCAAGTCCACCAAATAAAACGATAGCTTCAGGGCTTGAGAAAGCAACAAAATCAGATAATGCTTCACCTAATAGGTGGCCAGTAAATTCGAAAATTTCCTGAGCTAACTTATCACCTTTTTCTGCAGCATCAAATACATCTTTAGATGAAATTTCTTCAGCAGGAATATTGCGCAATAAACTCTGGTCTGAACGAGCAATTAAAAACTCACGAGCTGTACGGGCTACACCTGTTGCAGAACAATAAGTTTCCAAACATCCTTTACGTCCGCAACCACACATTCTACCATTTTCACGGCGAATGATAGTGTGTCCAAGTTCACCGGCAAAGCCATCATGTCCATAAACCATCTGTCCGTTAATAACAATTCCGCTACCAACTCCGGTTCCAAGGGTAATCATGATAAAATCTTTCATTCCGCGAGCTGCACCATAAGTCATTTCGCCAATAGCAGCTGCATTAGCATCGTTTGTTAAAGCAGTAGGAATACCAATTCTTTGTTCAAACAATTCTGCCAAATGAATAACACCTTTCCAAGGAAGATTAGGAGCAAACTCAATAGTTCCACTATAATAGTTTCCGTTTGGAGCTCCAACTCCGATACCTTTTATTTTTTCAACTCCACCTTCTGATTCAATAAGAGGAAGCAGTTTTGCACAAACAGCATCAACGTAATCTTCAACTTTATCATAGGCCTGAGTCTTTACAGAGTCGCTGCACAAGATAGTACCACGTGCATCAACAATACCAAAAACGGAATTAGTTCCACCTATATCAATGCCTACAACGTAGGGCTTTTCCATACCTGAGATCATTATTTTTTTGTTTAAAGGGTTAATAACTAATCTACAAATTACGCAAAGTTGATTGATTTTACAAAATCTTTTTTTAATTTTCTTTTGTTGAACTGCAACTTTTAATACTACTCTTGCGTCTAATACAAAAAACGTTGATTAAACATCTTAAAAATGATACATTTAGAAGACATTAACAAGACTTATTACAACGGAGCTCCTCTTCACGTTCTTAAAGGCATAAATCTGGACATAGAACGTGGTGAGTTTGTTTCCATTATGGGAGCTTCTGGTTCCGGTAAATCAACCCTGCTTAATATTCTGGGTATTTTGGATAATTATGATACGGGGAATTATTATCTCAATGATGTTCTGATGAAAAAACTGAGTGAAACCCGTGCCGCCGAGTATCGTAACCGAATGATTGGCTTTATTTTTCAGTCTTTTAATCTGATTTCTTTCAAAAATGCAATGGAGAATGTTGCATTACCACTATTTTATCAGAATGTAAGTCGTAAGAAGAGAAATATTTTAGCAATGGAATATCTGGATAAACTGGGCCTGAAAGATTGGGCACATCATATGCCTAATGAATTATCCGGTGGTCAGAAGCAGCGTGTGGCTATTGCACGTGCATTAATATCTCAACCGCAAATTATTTTGGCAGACGAGCCGACTGGTGCTTTGGATAGTAAAACATCTGATGAGGTTATGCAGATATTAAAAGATGTAAATGATCTAGGAATGACGCTTGTTGTGGTAACTCACGAATCGGGTGTAGCAAATAGGACGAATAAGATTATCCATATAAAAGATGGCCTTATTGAGTCTGTAGAAGATAATTCGAATCACAATTTATCTCCATTTGGAAAAGGTATAATGATGAAATAAGCCATGAGAATAGGACTAGGACTTGATATTTGGCAAGAGATAATTAGTACAATTAAGCAAAATAAATTGCGAACTGTGCTTACCGGATTTTCCGTATCCTGGGGAATCTTTATGTTGATTGCTCTTTCGGGATGGGGTAATGGTATAATACATGCTTTTGAAGAATCATCTTCGGATATGGCAAAGAACTCCATTAGGATATTTCCGGGATGGACTGATAAAACTTACGATGGTCTTGAATCTGGCAGAAGGATTAGTTTTAGTAATAAGGATATAAACATCACAAAAAACAAATTCAGTGATAATGTTATTACTGCAGGCGCTACAGTTAAAAAAGAAGGCGTTAATCTTTCTTATAAAGATCAGTATGTATCCTTAGATCTAACCGGAGTACACCCTTCTTATACAGAGATAGAACCTTGTAAGCTTGATCAGAACGGTGGCCGTTTTATTAATGATATGGATATAGAACAAAGCAGAAAGGTTATTGTGATTCATTATAAAACAAGGGATGTTCTTTTTCGTAAAGAAAGTGCTATAGGTAAGTTTGTGAATGCAGATGGAGTAATTTATCGGGTTGTGGGAGTGTACAGAGATAAAGGAAATCAAGACTCCCGGGCGGCATATATTCCTTTTACAGCTGCACAGACAATATATAATAAAGCTGATACATTAAATAATATCATATTTACTACTCGTGGACTGAATACTGAAGAAGCGAATAAGGACTTTGAATTGCAATACCGTAAAGCAATTGGAGGTTCGCACCGTTTTGATCCTACAGATATGAATGCAATGTATATCTGGAACCGTTTTACGCAATACTTGCAGCAGATGACTGCGAAGAATATCCTGACTACGGCTGTCTGGATAATTGGTATATTTACTTTGCTTAGTGGTATTGTTGGTGTAAGTAATATTATGCTTATCACGGTAAAAGAACGTACCCGGGAAATTGGAATAAGAAAGGCACTTGGGGCATCGCCTGCATCGGTATTATGGCTGATTATTCTTGAAAGTATACTAATAACAACGATTTTCGGATATATCGGTATGGTTGCAGGAATTGGAGTAACAGAATACATGAATGCTGTAGATGGAGTCAAATCTTTTACTATTGGTGGAATGGAGAATACTGTGTACAAAGATCCTACTGTAGATCTTAGTGTAGCAATAAAAGCTACATTAACTTTGATTATTGCCGGAACTTTTGCTGGATTCTTCCCCGCACGTAAGGCTGTTAAGATAAGACCAATTGAAGCATTAAGAGCAGAATAATTATGAGTATAATAGATATAGATCGCTGGGAGGAAATCCTGATAACCATTACCCGAAACAAAACTCGTAGTGTGTTAACTGCTTTCGGTATATTTTGGGGAATTTTTATGTTGGTGGCCCTTATTGGCGGAGGAAATGGATTACAGCAAATGATGAGCAGAAACTTTGCCGGATTTGCTACAAACTCCTGCTTTATAATTAGTCAGCAAACTAGTGAACCCTACAAAGGTTTCCGTAAAGGACGTAGGTGGGACTTGGAAAACCATGATGTAGAAGTGCTTAAGACTCGTATTCATGAGATAGAAGATATTTCTCCATGTCTTTTTAAATGGGGATCTGCTGTAGTACGTGGAGATAAAAAAGGAACATTTACTGCGAGAGGAACACGTCCGGATTATGATAAAATAGAAAAACAGACCATGATGTATGGACGCTTCATAAACGATGTTGATATGAGCGAACAACGTAAAATTTGTACTATCGGAAAACGTATTTATGAAACTCTTTTCAAGAAAGGAGAAAATCCTTGTGGAGAATATATTCGTGTGGATGGAATCTATTATCAGGTTGTGGGTGTTTGTTCCGGAGTTAGTAATATTAATATTGGTGGTTCCAGCGAGGAAATGATAAATATTCCGTTTACTACTATGCAGCAGGCTTATAATTACGGAAAGACAGTTCACATTATCTGTTTGACTGCTAAGCATGGAACTGCTGTAAGTGCTTTGGAACCTAAAATTCAGGAACTGATAAAATATAACCACTTAATTTCACCTTCCGATCCTCAGGCTGTAATGGTGCTGAATATGGAAGAGATGTTTAAGATGATAGATAGCTTATTTACCGGTATTCGTACACTTGTGTGGCTTGTTGGATTGGGAACTTTACTGGCCGGAGCTATTGGCGTAAGTAACATTATGATGGTTACAGTTCGTGAAAGAACAGTTGAAATAGGTATTCGTCGTGCAATTGGTGCACGTCCGCAAGATATTATGAGGCAGATACTTTCAGAAAGTATGGTGTTGACTAGTATAGCCGGATTAACAGGAATATCCTTTGCGGTGCTAATTCTTCAGGTTGCCGAGGTTGGTGTTACCGCAAGTGGCACTGAAGCTCACTTCCAGGTTTCTTTCTGGACCGCTATTGGTATGGCGTTACTTCTTCTTTCTTTGGGTATAATGGCAGGTATGGCACCGGCCTACAGGGCAATGTCGATAAAACCTGTAGATGCAATGCGTGATGAATAATAAAATGATAATAACAATACAAATAATACGTATATGAAAAAGTACTTAAGAATCTTTATGATAGTAGTTATAGCTGCTATATTTATTGCCACTTTCGCTTTCCTTTATGTTAAATCTCAACCAAAGGAAATTGTTTATGAAGTAATAACTCCAAAGGTAGCAGATATTGAAAAAAGCACCGTGGCTACAGGTAAAGTTGAACCTCGCGACGAAATTCTTATTAAACCTCAAATCTCAGGTATTGTTGAAGAAGTTTATAAAGAAGCCGGAGAAATGGTTAAGAAAGGCGAAGTGATAGCTAAGGTAAAAGTCATCCCCGAATTGGGACAATTGAACTCTGCAGAAAGCCGTGTTCGTGTTGCAGATATTAACTATAAACAATCTTTGCAGGAATTCGACCGTCAGAAAAAACTATATAAGGACAAACTGATTAGTAAAGAAGAGTTCGAAAAGAGCGAAGTTTCTATGAAAACGGCTAAAGAAGAACTTTCTTCATCAAAAGATAATCTCGATATTGTGAAAGATGGTATCACTAAGAATTCTGCTACTTACAGTAACACCATGATACGTTCTACAATTGATGGGTTGATTCTTGATGTTCCAATCAAGAAAGGTAACTCTGTAATTATGAGTAATACATTTAATGATGGAACGACAATAGCTACTGTTGCTAATATGAAAGATCTTTTATTCAAAGGAAAGATTGACGAAACAGAAGTTGGACGTATTAGTGAAGGTATGCCTATTAAGTTAACAATCGGAGCATTGCAGAATCTTAAATTTGACGCTAAGCTTGAATACATATCTCCGAAAGGTGTTACTGAAAACGGTGCTAATCTGTTCGAAATTAAAGCAGCGATTAATGCTCCATCTAATGTGAATATCCGTTCGGGTTATAGTGCGAATGCAGAGATAGTTCTTGAAAAAGTATCAAAGGTATTATCAGTTCCCGAAAGTACTGTTGAGTTCTCTGGCGATTCAACTTTTGTATATGTTCTGAAAACAGAGAAGCCGAAACAAACATTTGAAAGACGTCAGATAAAACTGGGCGTTAGCGACGGTATAAAAATAGAGATAAAGAGTGGAATTACAGCTAAGGATAAAGTGCGTGGTGCTGTTATTGAGGATAAGAAGCCTGATGCTGAGGATAATAAAAAGTAAGTCTATGAAAAAGTATATAATTCTAATTGCTGTATTGCTTGTAGCGGGGGGCAGCTTTGCTCAACAAAGCTGGTCGCTTAAGGATTGTGTGGAATATGCATTGAAGCATAATATCCGGATTCAAAAGCAAGAAATAGCTAACGAACAGCAGAAGGTTGCCCTGAATACAGCTAAAAATCAGAGACTTCCTAATTTAAACGGAAGTGCTTCCCAGTCTTTTAGTTTTGGGCGTGCAGCTTCTCCTGTCGATAATTCTTATGTAAACAATAACAGTAGCAATAGCAGTTTTGGCATAAGTACAAGTATTCCTATTTTTACCGGTTTTCAGATACCCAATAATATTGAATTAAGTAAACTTAATCTGAAAGCGGCTACAGAGGATTTGAATAAAGCGAAGGAAGATATCAGTGTAAATGTAACTTCTGCTTTCCTTCAGGTATTATTTAATGAAGAGTTATGTAAAGTGGCTAAGGAACAGATTAATCTGAGTAAGGAACAGTTAGACCGAATGACACGTTTGGAAGAAGTTGGTAAAGCATCTACGGCTCAGGTTTATGAGGCAAAAGCAACTCTGGCTCAGGATGAGCTTGCTTCTGTTCAGGCCGAGAATAATCGTAAACTGGCAATTCTCGATCTTACACAACTACTGGAACTTTCTTCGCCCGAGGGATTCTCTATTGTTTCGCCCGATATCGAACCTGATTTTCAGGCATTGAGTACTCCTGAGGAAATTTATTCATTGGCAATGGTAAATAAACCGGCTGTGCTGGCAGAGCAATACCGTTTGGAGGGAATGGACAAAAGTATAAAAATAGCCAAGGGTGCTTATTATCCGACTCTTTCTCTGAATGGAGGATTAAGCACTGGATATTATACCATGTCTGGCATTACAGGCCGAAATTTTGGTCAGCAGTTAAGTGACAACTTTAATAAATATTTCGGCTTATCTCTTAACATTCCAATTTTTGACAGGCATGACACACGCAACAAAGTTAAAGCTGCCCGTTTAAATTACAGTACTCAGGCACTTCAGGTGGAAGAATCAAAGAAAAGCCTTTATAAAGAGATTCAGCAGGCGTATTATAGTGCTGTAGCTGCGTTGGCTAAATTTAATTCAGGCAAGACTGCCGTTGAGGCTAGCGAGGCTTCTTTTAAACTGATGCGTGAGAAATATGAAAACGGAAAAGCAACTTCTGTAGAGTTTAGTCAGGTGAAAGTTAATTTAATGAAGGCTTCATCAGATCAGATACAGGCAAAATATGATTATTTATTCCGTGCAAAAATATTGGATTTTTATAAAGGTCTTTCGCTTGTACAGTAATTAGAATTGCTATCTTTGTTGCCCTCTTATAATTGAGCAAAAGATAGTTATGAAAAGAAAAGCATTGTTATTTCTGGGAATAGTCTGTGGACTTTCAATTTGTTTGTCCACTTATTCTCAGACTGAGATAAAGTCGTTTACTACTGATTTGAAACCAACTTTGAACGGACAAGAGGTGGTTTTTACCTTTCCGCTCACGGTTACAAAAATATATTATACTAGCACATCGGGAAATATTACTCTTTCTCCCGATGTGCTTTATTCTCCTACCGAGGTAGCCCTCCCGGGTACTGATGCAAATAATATTGCTGCCTTGAATGAACAATATAAGCTCACCCTGAAAGATACTATATCTTTTAAATATATCGATAGCAACAATACGTTACGAACAGGAAGTAAAGTAACCGGATTACAAGGTACTTTGTCTTATAGCAATGGACTTTATTCTATAACGCCTAAAGTAAAACCCGTGTTTTCTGGAAATGAACGAACTTCTTCTCCCGGCAATGTTGGTGCTTGCAATTTAAAAGTTGCAAGTTTTAATGTGGAGTATTATATTGCCAACAAAGATTTATGGAATAATACGTATGGGGCTGCTAACCAGGCTCAGTTTACTCGACAACGGGCAAAGATTCTGGCAGCACTCAAAGGATTGGATGCTGATATTTATGCTCTTTGCGAAGTGGGGCAAGGAAATATCTCAGTAACCGATTTGGTGAATGGCTTAAACGAAGTGACTTCATCAAATAACTACGCTTATGTGGCGGATAACAACTACTCTGAAAGTACATATACCAAGAATGTTTTTATTTATAATAAGACAAAGGTTACTCCTTACCTGTCAATCAATTTTTTTGGAAGCAGGGAATATCGATTAAGACAGGTAGCACAGGCTTTTGATCTGAAGAGTAATGGGGAACGATTGATTATTGCTGTGAACCATTTGAAGGCAAAATCTGGAACCGGTACGGGGAGTGATGCAGATCTTGGCGATGGACAGGGAAGCTTCAACTATACCCGTGTTACTCAGGCACAGAATGTTGTAAATACATTGAATACGCTTACAAGCTATTATGCCGATCCCGATGTACTGGTAGTGGGAGATATGAATGCCTACTCCATGGAAGACCCCATAAAAGTATATACCAATAGTGGACTGGTTAATCAGTTGAAGCGTTATTCTCCATCAGATTACAGTTATGTATATAACGGAGCGGTGGGATACCTTGATCATTCACTGGCTACCTCCACTCTTAGTCAGCAGGTAACCGGAGCCCGCCCATGGCACATAAATGCCGATGAACCAAGTTATTTAGATTATAAATATAGTACCTATTATTCTGCTGATCCTTACCGTTGTTCCGACCATGACCCGATACTGACCGGTGTTAGTTTGGGTACTTACAGTACAGGGATCAAGGATTCTGAAATTGATAAAACTGAAAAGCTTCAAATTTATGGCGATCCATCTCAAGGATACGTAACACTTTGTGCTTTACAAATAGATAGGGTAGAGTTGCTTACTGTAAGTGGTCAGCTTGTATTCTCGACTGTAAACCCTAATCCCGGTCAATATTTCTTGCTTCCAGTGGCTTCTTTGCAGAAAGGATTCTATTTGGTTCGGGCATTCAACGGAAAGAAAGCTCAGGTCTCTAAACTGTTTATTCAATAACCCGCCTTTGCTAAGGTAATTTCCCGTTATATCTTTATAAAAAGAACTACACTAAATACATTTAATGTCTACTCTTTATATTTTAAAGGTGTAGATCTTTTCTGAATAACCGGTAGTCTGTTTTTTAAAAGTCTCGCCTGTCATTAGCTAAACTCCCTGCATCTTTTTATTTAACTCTGGTTTATCCTTTAACTGATTCTCTATTTCTTTTAAAAAAATGAACAAGTTACAATAGAAATATCTACTTTTGCACCGCAAAAGCAAACTATACAAATGAATTGTATTTAGTATGGGACATAAAACAAAAATAGTGATTCTGTCTGCACTAGCCTTGATTGTTGTGGCACTGATAGCCGCATACATTGGTAGAGACACTCTTTTGAATTACTATGCAAAAGGAAAATTTGACAAATTAGAAAAGAAATACGGACTAAACATTAGTTACGCCCGCCTTCACATGCCTGGAATCAATGAAATTGAGATCGAGAAATTCTCTGTGGTTCCTAATGAAAGAGATACACTCTTAACACTTCATTCGGCAAAGATAGACCTTAGTCTTTGGAAAATGCTTACCTTAAATGCCGAGGTGAAAAGGGTTATAACAGATAAACTTCACATTAGCTTTATAAAGAAAGACTCTATCTCCAACTACGATTTCCTTTTTAAGAAAGATAAAAAGAATGAAACCAAGGAGGATAAAAGAGACTATGCCCGTAAAGTATCTGATATCTTAGATATGTCTTTCGGAATGCTGCCCGAAAATGGTGATATGAAGGACTTGGTAATGAGTTATCGGCGCGATAGCGACTATACAGAAGTGCAGATTCCTACGCTTCACATCTCCGACAATCGTTTTGTAACGGAGATTATAGTAAAAGCAGATAATGCCGAACACCATTGGATGAGTAGGGGACGCCTCAATAATAATGAAAAAACCGTTGAGGCCGAGCTTTATTCAAAGAAAAGAGGGAAAGTGCTACTCCCTTATTTGAATAAATATTACGGTGCCGAAGTGGCATTTGATACATTGGCTTATCGGTTAACGGAAACAGAACTTAGAGGAGGCGAGATAGCTTTATCCGGCAAAGCCGAAGTCTGCGGATTGCAGCTTTATCATGCAGGTCTTTCTCCTGAGGTGGTAAATCTGGATAAAGGAAGTTTCAATTATAAAATCAATGTGGGAAAAGATTTTTTTGAATTAGATAGTGCTACAGTTATCCAGTTTAACAAACTGCAATTCCATCCCTATATAAAGGCTCAGAAGAAAGAAAAATGGCATATAACAATGTCAGTTGATAAACCTCCGTTTGATGCCGACGATCTATTCTCTTCTTTACCCAAAGGATTGTTTAGTAGTGTAGAAGGTATAAGAACAAGCGGAAAACTATCTTACCACTTCTTGCTGGATATTGATTTTAATAATCTGAATGCGCTGAAACTGGAATCAGATCTCAAAAGTCACGGCTTCAGTATACTTGGTTACGGAAAAGAAAATCTAGCCAAAATGAATGGCTCTTTTCTATATACCGCTTACGAAAACGGAGCACCTGTCCGCACCTTCATAGTCGGTCCCGAGAACCCCGGCTTCTGTTCGCTCGATAGTATTTCGCCGCTTCTTCAAACAGCCGTTATGCAATCTGAAGACGGATCCTTCTTTGCCCATAGGGGATTCCGCTTGGATGCAATGAGGAATGCACTTATTTACGACCTAAAGCGTAAGAAGTTTGCTCGTGGTGGCAGTACCATTTCCATGCAATTGGTTAAGAATGTATTTCTTAACAGAAATAAAAATCTTCTTAGAAAGCTGGAAGAAGCCATGATTGTGTGGCTTATTGAAAATAAAGGTATAACTTCTAAGCACCGTATGTACGAAGTTTACCTCAATATAGCTGAGTGGGGGCCAATGATCTATGGTGCACGGGAAGCTTCTCACTTCTATTTTGATAAGGAACCATCACAACTTACTCCCGAAGAAGCTATTTTTATGGCATCCATTATACCTAAGCCGAAGCATTTTCGCAGTTCTTTTGATGAGAATATGCAGCTTAAACCCTGGTTGGGAAGTTATTTCCGACTAATTGCCAATCGTTTGAGCCGAAAAGGACTGATTACAGAGGAAGAAGCCGCCAATATACTTCCAGTGGTTAAGCTCACCGGTGCATCAGTTAATAACTTTCCTGCACCTGTAGATTCTGTTACGGTTGTTTTACCTCCCCAAGAAGTAAATAACGAATAAAAGGCAACCCAAATACAACCACAAGATTCTGTTCTGTCCTGCCCAAGGAAACTAATAACGAATAAAAGGCAACCACTTCTCAGTGACTGCCTTTTATGAGAGAATGTTTAGTTAAACTATTTATTGAAACTATTATCTTGTTCTGCCGTTACCTCTGGAGGAACCAGATGATCGGTTTTCGTTGTTACTGCTTGAACTTCTTTCCGGAGAAGAACTCCTTACACTGATACTGCTACTATTACTGCTACTGCTGGAGCCTCTGGAAACGCTACTACTTCTTTCAGAAGGAGTGACAGCTGGGCGGCTATAAGATGAACTTCTGCTTGAGTTATCAGAAGGACTTGTTACAGAACTTCTGGAAACACTGCTGCTTCTTTCAGAAGGAGTGATCGTTGGTCTACTGTAAGATGAACTTCTGTCTGAGTTATCAGAAGAACGTGTTACAGAACTTCTGGAAACGCTGCTACTTCTTTCAGAAGGAGTAATGGTTGGTTGGCTGGAGGATGAACTTCTATCTGAGTTGCTTGAAGAAGAACGGCTATAAGATGAACTTCTGTCACTGTTACCAGATGACCGAACCTCGTTGCTACTGTTATTGTTGCCTGATTCCCGGCTGCTGTTATTGCTTCTGTCAGAAGAACTGTATGAATTCCGGCTGGATTCTGATGAACTGCTACCAGAATTATAGCCTTCGTTTCTAGGAGGTCTTACAGTATTTCTGTCTCTGTTTGTATTATTATCTCTGCTTCTGTTTACATCGCTGCCGGAGTTATCTTTATTTCTGTCAGAAGAAGGGATTTCAATCACTCTATTGTTATTTCTGCCAGAAGGTCTTATATCACCAGATGGAGTTCTGCTTCTGGATGAACCAGAGTTGCGATCTGTATTGTAAAGATCGTCATTAAAGACTCTTGATGAAGATTTTCTGCTTCTGTCCTCAAATGATCTGTTTCTTGAATCATCTCTGCCAAAATCGGAACGGCGGTCGTTAATGAATACATTTCTTTCTTTAACCCGGAAATCGCCTCTGTAAACATTGTGGTGATATCTGTCTGAGTAAAAGCTGTGATTATTAAAGTGCTTGCGGAAGTGGCTACCACTATAGTCCCAGTAGTGATAAGGCTTTCCAAAGTAGAACAAGTACGGATTTGTATATG
>Ga0268357_101207_pt1 | contig 19784 bp, 18 predicted proteins | sample BioMet10_FD_192466 | JGI IMG/M metagenome (GOLD analysis project Ga0268357, IMG submission 192466) | Sewage microbial communities from Oakland, California, United States - Biofuel 10 (Illumina Assembly) | ecosystem: Engineered > Wastewater > Sewage > Unclassified | place: USA: California... | reverse complement strand
GATTGGCATACGGTTTCAGAAACATAGACAACTTACTTGATATGGTCATGTTGAGATGTTCAGATATCTCTGTCCTGCTGCCATATCAAAGACTCATTCCTGCCCACACTTCCTGATGAAGCCTCATCTTTATTGATCTTTACATTGACGTCATCGATTCCAAGAGAGTGTTTTATCAAGACTCCCTTGGCTTCAATAATCTTTTTCAGATTCTCTATATTTACATATTGCAATGGGATCTCAATAGACAATCCATTCTCTGCATCTGTTTTCTTGAATCTAGCTTCTTCCGTCATCAATGCAGTTGTGCTGTCCTTCAAGTCATCCGCCTGATCCAAGCATTCGAATCCTGCATATGCAATTGCTCTTTTTACGGTCTCCACTTCTTTCTTGGCAAGCTTGTCATCATATTGGAGTGTTCCGTCCTTTAGGACTGTGTACTCTCCGATTTGATATGCTGCACTCGGCATGCCTTGATACTTTGGCTTGATGCCAATAGCAGTTGCTATTGCATCGACCATTGCTTTCCTTTGCTTCCCTGTTACGTTGTACCTTGCTTTCATGTTGTGATCCTCCTTTTTGTATGTATATACATCACTCTGAGAGGTCTCAATAGCAAGTAAAACAAGCACATTTCATGCATGTTCTTCCGCGTAATAGGCAATGCCGGACAGAACAAATACAACACATGGGAGAGCGACTCCGTTGCCCCACATTTTATATTCAGCCGCATCCGTTTCTGGCGATTTTAACCACTTCCGAATCTGATTGATCGTTTTGATCTTTCCATTGGGATTCGTCACATCACGATAGGTCTTGAATACGTTGTACCAGAAATACATATCCTGGCTAGTTGGATCTTCAGTGCCAAGCTCTTGGCACCACCAGTCCGGAAATCCCTGCAGTCTTGCACATTCTGTTGGTGTCAGCCGTCTGACAATATAATCAGAACCATCCTTGTCGTTGACCAGTGGTGGATCCTTATAATCTGTAGCGACCAATGTATCAGCCACATTCTCCTGCGCGTTCAAGAACAGGGAATTCTTGCTCGCCGTCAGCACTTTGCTGTATGCGACTGCATGCCTGTCCGTGGCATCAAGAGTGAAGGACACATCTTCATTCACACCTGATCCCTGTGGACCGTTCTTATCTTTTCTTCCGATCATAGACCCCTGGAGTGCAACAACTGCCATGCCGCCTTGATTACAGGCAGGATTTCCTCCGTTGCCATCAAGTGTCCTGCTCGTAGTTGCTTCATACACTCCACTGTGCGGATTATCCGATCTCATTGAGTTCGAGTCCTTCGCACATATCCCGTATGCCTTTGGTTGGAATAATGTCTGATCATTATGTGTACCAAGGGTCGCAGACAGATCATTCTGGATCAACGCTCCTTTGCCACCGCCTTCGCACCCACATCGTATCTTCAGTGTCTTTGGTATCTCAACAACAAAGGATTGATTGTTGCCACCGGTGCCATACGAATAAAGGACGGTCTGTGCAACATCGAGTGGTCCATCATATCTTGCATCCAGTGCATGATTTTCAAAAACTAGCGGTGGATGCGTCGATTGAGCACGGAGCGTTGCAGTGATGTCCTTTGTCACTCCCATCACACTGCCACCTTGATCGTTCAAGCACAGACAGCCTGTTTCTGCAGTGCCTTTGCAAGCACCTGCGGCAGTTCCTTGCCACGAGCGGAAGCCCTGAGCAGAATACCCTGACAAGCCTTCGGACTCAAATAGTATTTTTCCTGCACTCCCACCTGTAAGATCTCCAACAAGGTAGATACGTCTTCTTCTCTGGGGGACTCCCCAGTACTGAGCATCGAGGGTTCTCCAAGCAATGGAGTAATCGTTTCCCATGATTTCTCCTGCAGACTGCCATTTTTTAGCTGCAGGAACATGTACATCTGTGTCTTTGATCTGGCAGATGCTCTCGAGGACACATCTGAAGTCTTCGCCCTTGTTTGACGAGTATGCTCCTGGGACATTCTCCCAGACGATATATCGTGGTCTTTCTCCATTTGTCTTTTCCCTCATTTCTTTTATGATCCTGATTGCTTGATAAAAAAGACCGGAACGATTACCGTCCAGTCCTGCTCTTTTGCCGGCCATGCTCATATCCTGGCATGGGCTGCCAAATGTAATGATATCGACAGGTTCAAGCTCCGCACCATTCAGTTTGGAGACATCGCCATAATGCTTCATGAATGGCAACCGTTTTGTTGTCACTCTGATTGGGAATGGTTCGATCTCTGATGCCCACACAGGAGCAATCCCAGATATGATCCCGCCTAAAGGAAAACCACCAGAGCCATCGAACAAGCTGCCAAGTGTCAACATCTTATTCTGTTCCATAGTCTTTCCTCAGTTCTTCATAGCTGTACTCAAGACCATCACGGATGCACTTCACTCCATCGCTCTTACCAACAGTCTCGATATAACGATTGACAATTACATCGCAATACTTCTCATCCAGTTCAGCCATGTAGCATACACGGTTTGTCTGTTCGCATGCGATCAAAGTGGAGCCAGAGCCACCAAATGGATCCAAAACGATACAGCCTGTCATAGAACTGTTCATAATTGGATAGGCGAGCAGGGGAATTGGCTTCATCGTTGGATGGTCGCCATTCTTCTTTGGTTTGTCGTATTCCCATACAGTTGTTTCTTTACGGCCGGCATACCAGGCATGTTTCCCTTTTTTTTTCCAGCCAAACAGGACTGGTTCATGGATCCATTGGTATGGAGAACGGCCAAGGACCAGGCTATTCTTCTTCCAGATGCAGCAGCCAGACAAATAAAAACCAGCATCTTGGAAAGCCTTACGGAAATTCAGACCTTCTGTGTCCGCATGGAACACGTAGATGCTGGCATCATTTGCCATAGCTTTTTCTGTATTTGTGAATGCAGCAAGCAGGAACTGATAGAACTTATCTTCAGAGAGATTGTCATTCTTTATCTTTCCTGCCGGTGCCTTGTAATTGACATTGTACGGTGGATCAGTTATGACCAGGTTCGCCAGCTTGCCATTCATCAATGTTTCATAGGTCTCCGCTTTTGTACTGTCACCGCAGATGAGACGGTGCTCGCCCAGTTTCCATACATCACCAGACTTTGAGAAGATTGGCTTCTTGAGTTCTTCATCTACATCAAAGTCATCATCATGTACCTTATCTTTCAGATCATATTTAAAAAGATCATCCAGTTCAGCTTGATCAAAACCTGTAAGTGAGACATCAAAGTCCGTGCCCTGCAGATCAGTAATCAATAGTGACAACTTGTCCTTGTCCCATTCACCGGAGATCTTGTTAAGGGCAATGTTCAATGCTTTCTCATGTTCCTCATCAAGATCAACGATCACACATTCGACTTCTTCAATTCCGGAATCCTTCAGCACCTTCAAGCGCTGATGTCCACCAACGATCCTCCCAGTTGCTTTGTTCCAGATGATAGGATCGACATAACCGAACTGGTCAAGTGATCTTTTCAGTTTGTCATATTCTGGGTCTCCAGGCTGCAGATCCTTACGTGGGTTGTAGTCTGCCGGGATCAATTCTGATAATTTCTTTTTTTCAATGATCATCTTCTTACCTCTTTCTCGCATTCAAAAGACGCTCCATGACATCATCGTGTGGACTAAGACCACCGAACTCTGATGTGGAGTTCTCTTTGACAATCTGGAATATCTGGAACCAGGTCTGATTGACCTGCTTCATATAAGATTGGGACATTGTTACATATGGTGAAGTAATGGCATTGCCTGTTGTCGGATGTTTTGCAAGCATTCCAAATTCGGAGATTGCTTCTTCGCATTGTATCCATCTAGAAACAGACATGGCATACTGTTCAATCAGCTGTACATTAACAATCTCTGCACAGCCACGCTCTTTCAGCCACTTCCATGTCTCTTTATAAACTGATGCAGCGACTAGGTCTTCACCATTCTTCTGTTTTGCTTTCATGTATTCTTTGATAGGCGGCATATCTTCACCGGAGATCTCTGAAGGAGAAGGAAGATCTACAGTCGTTGCCTTGCGTCCCTCGAGCATCTGTTCCGTGAGTGCTTTCTTCTTTTTGCCAGAACCTAAACGAGCACCGCCCCGTCTGGTACCATCTTTCGCCATGCACGACTATCTCCTTCCATAATAAAAAGGGAACCGAAGTCCCCTGAAAACTAAACAATATTACAACGGATCATTTCCATTTAATAAAGAATTCATAGAATTGATGTCTAGAATTTTTATATTTTCATCTGTAAGTTGTTTCTTTTCTGCAACTGTAAGTCTTGCTGTGTCTATAATAATAACCGGTGTACAGATATCATTATTTATAGTCTTAAACCTCTTTATGAGCAAAGCCAATGTCTTAGGATAAATATATCTTTTATCCTTACTGACTTTTAGTTCCACTGCATATAATCTCTGTTGTTTTGAAAGAATAAAATTAAAAATAAATTTTTTATTACCTTTAAATAAAGAATTTTCAAGGCTAGTTTGTGGAACAATTTTATAATGAAGCTTTTTGAATGCGTATTCATATATTTTTTGCTTTGTTAATCCAGAATCTAATTCTCTCAAAGTTCCTAGCAATTTATTTGGTTTGATTTTAATTATTGCAGTATATTCAGAAATTGGTGAATTTGATTTTTTTCTCCTTGGATTTGTATCAAATGATACAAGCATACCGTTACATACTGTGAATCTGCCATGTGCTATTGAATTGCGGATATGTCCAAGCATGCATTCAGTTTTTGTTCTATTTTTTGTTTGTGACAATATTAGTTTTTGACAACTAGTACACATATCATTTTGGTAATAATCACATAAAGACTTAGGTATTTCGCCACTTTCAACCCACATCACATCTGAGTCAGTTAGACCACAGAGTTTCATAATGTATTCAAACAAAAAATCATTGAGTAATTTATTACTAATTAAATCAGCGGTTTCTGATTTTTCAGATTGTGCTGAAGAGATGTCTGGCACATACCATAGCAAATATTCGATAGCTTTAAAAAGTCCTTTAGTTAGTTGAATTGGTTTTGGATCATGTGTAATTGAATATTTTACTCTATTGGGATTGTTACAACATTTTTGAAAATTGTCATTTGACATATCGTTGCCTCTTCTGTAACGAATTATACCATAATAAAAAGTCGGTAGATTTTGGAAGTGTGCCGACTCTTACTTTATTGCAGCCATTGGGGATGGCTACTTCGCTTCTTCACTCATGATTGCCCCACAATGCGGGCATGTCTTTTTTTCCATGTTCACTTCAAAGCCACAGTTGCTGCATGAGCAATGTGGACTGTAAAGTACTCCACTGACCGAGTTATTTGTCTCGATTTTTTTTGTGTATCCAGTATGCTTTTTCCTGTTTGGTTTCCATGTCTTCAGTCTACTCCCTTAATTGGCCGTTTGAAATGCGATTTTTGCGAGCGTGACCCCACGCCGTTGCCCGGCGGGACCATTACAGAGATTAGACCCGCCCCTGGGTCATCGCCTTATCTGACGATCTTTCATCTCCATATGGATCTTAGTATGACATGATTGACAAAGGCTCATCAAGTTCGATGGGTCATGCGTCCCACCCTGTGAGATTGGCACGATATGATGCACCTCATCCATCAAGGTCACTCTGCCTTCCTTAAGGCATTGCTCACAGAGCGGATGCTCCTTTGCATACTTGTCCCTGATCCGTTTCCAGACCCTTCCATACTTCTTGTTGACATCGGCAGCACGTTCATACTTGTTGTACTGCTTGTCCATGATCTTCCTATGTTTGGAACAGTAAGGACTGCCTTCTTCAGCGAGGTCAGGACAGCCAAATACTGCACATCCTCTTCTCGGACTCCTTGGCATTGACCTCACCTCCGTGCATTGTCCAAAAGAAAAGCCTCCGCAGATATCTCTGGAGAGGCATGCCTTCTTCTGTTTCTTTTTTCCTAATTGTATAGTAGCACATCAAGCAGCGTATCATCACGGTCCAAAACGGTCCAAAACGGTTCAACTTTCAATTTCTATTGCATCTTTCGGCATTGACACATGTTCCAATGCTGATGAGTGCTGTCGCTTGACTGTGCTGATGCTCTCGTGGAGCTCATTGGATATCTCTTCCCACTTCTTGTTATGCACGTACCGATAGCAGAGCACCATCCGTTCATCGGCATCTGGCACTGAATTGATCACTGAATGTATCTGCCTTCTCAGACTGATGAAGGTATTGATCTCATCATTCAGTTCTTCTTCCAGGTCAGCGACCTTTGCCATGCAGAGCACAAATAGTGCTTCTGTCTGCCGCATTGTCTGAAGATGCTCATCAAATGAAGGCGAGGATACACCAGTCATCATCAGTCGGAGCATCTGGATCTCCTCAACATCGCTCTTGATCTTCTGATCCAGTCTGTACGACTGCTGCAGATATTCTTTCACAGTCATATCACTGCACCTCCTCTTTCAGCCTCTTGAGAAGGTCTTCTCCATCGACCGATGTCAGCTTTGCAAATCCATCCGAGCGGAAGAATGATTCTGCTTCTTCTATCATTGCAATGTCGTTCTTATTATGTGGATGGGTGCGAAGATGTTCATGTGCTTCACGCCAGTCCTTCACTGCCTGCAATATGATTGCATTGGCAAGTTCAAGATAATTGTCCATATCCGATTCCTCCGTCCGTTTCCTACAGAGCGGCATCGAATCATTGAAGGATCGTATCGTTGATCATTGCAGGGTGCTGTTCAGAACAGCACGCACCTCATCCACTGAATGCACGACAACCGCCATGCCTCCAGATGCAAGGATTTTTCTGATGGTCGCTTCCTGCAGCTTTGTTGCCTTTCCTGTCCTGGTCTTTACTTCAAAGCCGTAGAATCGTCCATTGATGCAGGCAATGATATCTGGGATGCCTGCTGTCCCATACATGCCACCGTGCTCCTTCCAAGCAAAACAGTGCGGCACAGTCCTCAGATATCTGAGGATCGATCTGACGATGTCTGATTCTGCCATATGTTCCTCCGATGTGTTCCGACAAAGTGCCTATTTCTAGGGCTTGGAACACATGGAACACGAGAAATCCCATTATATTGACTTTTTTCTAGAAATTTTTTCATATATAGGGGAAATGTATATATTTTCGTATGTATATATGGAAAGTTAGGAAAGTCGTGTTCCAAGTGTTCCGATGTTCCATTTCTTCATCGTTTCCTTGTGGCAGTGATCAGTGAAAAATGCTTCAGTTGAGCCTAATCCAGCACATCTCCGAGCTTTATCCCTTTGAGAACACGTCGCTTTGCCATCCGATCGATGTCACGTGTTACAGATGGGCATGAAGCAGAGAGCTGCTGTACGAAGGTCTTCTGTGAATAGGGCTTCAGTCCACACTCTTCGCAATAGCCCTTATATGCATTGAACAGTTCGGTCGATCCAGATGAATATGAATCGTCCAGCTGACAGTATTCCTTGACGAAGGACAGCACAGAATCTGATTCCTCTCGATACTGCTGCAGTTCTTCTTTATTGGCATCTGTCTCAGAGAACATGTAATGATTGTCCATGAGCCTCTTCAATCCTTCCAATGCGAACAGGAAGATGCCATCTGCTTCAGCACGGAATTTCTCAACGAGCTGCGGATCTCTCTTCTCAATCGGCACAGCATGATTGAACCTGATGATGATCAGTCTTCTATAAAATCCTTCACTGCGGTCACCATAGTTCTTTGGGATGCTATTGCACGAGAACAGGAGCCGTGCCGTTGACTGAAAGCTGAAAGGATTCTTGTTCTTTTTCTCGACCGTCAGATAATCCTCACCGACCAGTGCCTTGAAGATCCCATTGTCATCTATGTTCTTGGTCGGAAGGTCAGCGAAGATGTTGGCCAGTTTACCGAACAGTTCTGCAGTCTTGAATCTTTCGTTCAGAGCCTGCCATGAGACATTGGACACATTCTGCTTGCCAAGCAGTACATCGTTCAGCACTCGCAGCAGCACCGACTTTCCTGCACTTGCTACTCCGACAATGACAAAGCATTTCTGTGCAGAATTGACAGGGATGAGGAAGTAACCGAGCATCTCCTGTATCAGCTTCACCTGGTCCATGTCACCGCCCATCGACTCAATAAGGAACTTCTTGAACAATGGGCAGTCAGCCTTGCTGTCATAAGTGACATTCAGCTGCACGGTAGATAAGTAATCTGAAGTATGCTCGGTGATCGTATTCTCAAGAACGTTATACAGTCCATTCCTCACATTGATGATGAAAGGATTCGCATTCAGTTCCCTGATGTCCTTCTGAACGAGCAGACGCCATTGCTTCTCCGCATCCACTATCTGTGACATCTTCGTCTCTCTGATCAGCATCTTTTCCTGCACCAATCTCTGTGCTTCCATCTCGCTCATCTCAACATAGACACCGCCCTGATAGCAGAAATGCTGTTCTGCTGCATAGAAGACCTTCTGTTCTGCCGACATATCCTTTGCCAATACTCCAGGAAGGAAACGCAGGCCGCCTTTTTCCATAGGTTCATACCAATCAGGAACAGATGTCCCTGCCTGTGCCCGCTTTGCCTCTTTGCTTGCCTTGAATGACTTTGCAATGTCCTTATAAGTCGATATCAATGTCTTGATGAACGGAGTCTTCAATTTAAAATGCTCACGCAGAGAGATCTCGATCACTGCCTCTGCGGTCACTGCATCCTGGTTGAACAGATAATCTTTTACAAAGTCACTGGCTGTCTTCAGATTCTTGATCATGTCTTCTACGACAGGAAGATCATTGATGACTCCCTTCAATCCATCTGAGCTCATTGGCTGATAGCACAATGCCGCTGGAGAATTGACTGGGCATTCGCCAGCTGCGAACTTTGGACACTTGAACCCCTTCTCACAGATTGTTTTGCAGGTCATCGGCTTTGTCCCGCTCTCAAGGAAGTGATTTATCTTCTTCTGCGTATTGTCCTGATTGTATCCAGGATAGGCTGCCGACAGTTCATGGATGAGCTTCGTTCCACCTTCAAATGGAGCGAGCACTGTGATCATTGCATACCAGTCATGTTCAGAAAGAGTCGTTGCATCTGTCCGGCAATGCTTCAAGAAGTCGCAGCTGTGCATTACGATATCAAGACCTTTCTGATTCCCGGTCTTTTTTTCCTGTGGGGCAGCATCGACCTCAGGCAGTGCTTCAGAGAGCTGATCCTGCGAATACTTGCGTTCCGGATGGAAACTGATGCATTCCACCATGACCGGAACATCCGTCTTGCAGTGATTGAATCCCGGCAGTCGCATCACCCGTGATTCATTGACACATACAGGATCTCCATTGAACTGCTTCACGAGCTGTTTCTGTATCGTGCGGAAACGCTCGACCTTTGCATTGCCATCCATGAAGTAATAGACATGGAGTGACTTCCGTGTCCTTATGATCATTGACGGCGGCAGTTTGAATGCATCTATCTTTGCTTGCTGCTCTTCGAATGTACCGTCATCCATCTCAAAGAACTGTGCATTGATCCTAGTGATTGAATCATCATCCTGCCCACCATAATTAACGACAAAGAACACGCCCCTGTTCAGAGCATTATGCTGCTTGAGCGTATCCTCGATCGATTTGTACTTTCCACATTCGCAGTTCAGCTTGGCACCCTGGAATACTCCTGCCTTCTTATCATCAAAGATGCGGAAACAGACCACATCAGTAGGATTGAAGAGACATCCAAGGACATCCGGCACTGTAACGTTGCTCATAGATGTCCCTCCATTGATGCAGGATGCATCATAATATGATCTTTGCTTCTGTTCATGTTCAATCCTCCAGTTCTTCAAGTGTCCCAAATGTCCTGCCGGCAGATGCCTCTGCTACTAACGGCAGGTCGAATTCAGGGAAAGGCCTAGGTTCCATGCACGACTTGACGAAGACCACAGCTTCATCGAGCCTGTCCTCCGGGATGATGAATGTAAGTTCATCATGGATCTGCAGTATCGGTCTGAGCCATGGACGCTCCGGCAGTCCCTTCAATATCCGTCCAAGGGACAGCTTGAGGATATCTGCAGCCGTTCCCTGTATCGGTGTGTTCATGCTGCAGCGTTCTGCAAATGATCTCCTGCCCCAGTCATCTGACCGGATATCAGGAAGATATCTCCTTCTGCCAAGCCAGGTCTCGGAATACATCCTTTTCGCAGCTTCAGCCTTTGTCTCTTCCTGCCATGTCACCAGCTGCGGATATCCTGCCTTCAGATTACGGATGATGTCCTCACACTCCATGACCGATTTATCAACCCCTGCCTTGAATTTCAGCGCCTTCTGCAGCCCTCGAGGGAACAGTCCATAGAAAGTACCGAAGTTGACATTCTTTGCAATCGTCCGATGTTCCTTATAGTTCTCCGAGTTCTTGTCCTTTGCCTGTTCATAAGGGACACCAAAGATGACACTGGTCGTTGCAGCGTGGATATCTCCACCGGACCGATATGTCTCCATCATGGTCCGGTCACGGCAATAGAAAGCACCGACACGGAGCTCTATCTGTGAATAATCACAGCTGATGATGATATGTCCTTCTGGTGCCTTGATGAAATTACGTACACCGATAGGATCATTGGTCTTTCTCGGTGCGTTCTGAAGATTCGGCTGATTGCATGAGAACCTTCCAGTATCCGTGCTCAATGCATAAAAGCTGGGATGGATACGGCCTGTCACTGAATTCTGATATTTCAGGTAACCAGTGATATATGTACTTGTGATCTTGTTCCATTTGCGATATTCCTGCACCAGTTCGAACAGATGTGACAGTTCCGGGCGATTGACATCGCACCAGTCCTTCAGTTGGATCATGACTGCATCATCCGCAGCTTCACGATTGCTCTCAGTCGTGCGGAAGACCGGAAGGCCCAGATCCTTGAACAGATATTTCTTGAACTCGTTTGTTGAACAGTTGCTGCCAATCTTCACATCACCGATGATGAAGCTGATCTCCTGACGGATACGTTCCATCTCCCGGTCAGCTTCTGTTTTTCTTTCTGCCATCAATTCTGTATCAATTGGGACACCGTTATATTTCATCAGTCCAAGATATACAGCGGTCGGTGATTCTGCATGCTCTACCAGCCATCGGTGCGTCGGCAGGAACTTATCGAACCAGTCATTGAAGATGTAATACAGCCGCAGTGCAAAATCAGAATCTGCACAGCTGTACCGTATCGTCTCCGGATCTGACGGATCCAGTTCATCAAAGTGCTTCCCATCTGTCACCGAACTGAATGACGGCAGCGGTTCGCCACAGAGCTCTGCTGCCAGTCTCTTCAGACCAGAGTCAGCAAGTTTACGGAAATCAGTTGCCGATTTCAATGTCATCTGGCTTGCTGCAATTGTGTCATACACTGGTTCAGCAATCACGATCCCATATTTATAAGAGAACATCGATTCAAAGGACAGGTTATGTGCAATCTTAATGATGCCAGTATCCGAGAGGAACTCTTTGAGGAATGCCATGAATACTTCGCTATCGACATTCATTCCATTCTTATGTGCAATCGGTATCTCTATCCCAGTACCTTGTCTAACGCTCATGCTCATTGTGCAGACATGGCTCTTTGCTGGGTCAAGTGATGCCTTTTCTTCTTCACGGAATCCATCATCCGGTGCGGTCTCGTAGTCAAATGCCACGATTTTTGCATCACCGATATATCTTCGTATCTCATCTACAGCTGTCACCATCCGGTAATTTTTCTCTGTATCCATTTATTGCCTCCTTAAATGAAAATCTCCGAGAGAGGGGACAGTCTCTCCCGGAGCAATGCTTGATGGATCTTATTTCAATGGTTCTACAACTTCCCCAGTCTCACTATCGAGGACAGGTTCTTCCTCACTGCCCGCCAATGAAGCAATTGTCAGATTGGCAGCATATTCCTTGACCTGATCGACCATCTGACTGACAGCAGCCTTTTCTGCGGCATCGAGCATCCTGTCGAAGGCAAATGTTGCCTGTGAGAATGCGATGCCATTTGCATTAGTAGCTTTCTTCAAAGAAATCCGTGTCACGATCTGTGACAGTTTTCTTCCCTTGGTCAGCTGACGCTTGATGTACTTCGTGAATTCCTTCAATGAACCTGTCGGCAGGGACAGCACCATAGGGAACAGTTCATTCTCCATCAGCACATAGATCATCCTGCGGTTCTTGCATGCCTTGGACTGTCCATCTCCGCTGCCGAACTGATTGAACGGGCATTCTGCACACGCACCGCCTGGTGTTCCGATCCCCTGGACACCGTTGAATGATCCGCACTCTGGTGGATTTGATCCTCCGGTATATTTATCCTTGTAATAAGCATATGCAGGGTGATGGAGCAGGATCACTCCCTTGATCTCCTTGACCATATCTGGTTCATCCTCATCACCAGGGATCTCGAATGCTGTCGATCCTCCTGCAGGGATCTTGATACGATCAAATGTGAGCTGAAGCCCTGCAAGGTCCTCTGCTGCCACTTCCATTGTCTCTTTGTCCATTACTGCTGTGAATCCGCCTGTCTCTGCTACTTCATTCTTCTTTGTCTCTGACATCTCTGTGTCCTCCTGTTTTTGTCCTTCATTCATTACCCTTTGCGTACTCCGACAGTCACCTTCTCAAATACCGAGATGACGTCATTGAGCCATGTAGGAACTTCATCTTCATTCATTGCTTTCTGCTCCTTTACAAAAGAAGCAAGTGTGTTGGCATTCACGCTCTCGACCACAAGCGAACCATAGCCGTTGTCCTTGAGAGTCTGCATCAGATCATCCTTGCGTCCAGCAAGCGGTGAAGCATATAAGCGTGAGTTCAGATAGAATGTGTTCCCATTTCTTGAGAACCGTTCCACTTCCTGCTCTGCCATTGCATCCGAGAGATTCTCATCAAGCTGATCGATCTCTGCGGTGACTTCTTTGACCATTGCATCAAGCTCTTTCTTACGGTCCTTGGCAGCCTTCAACTTATCTGCCATCTCAAATAATTCATTGTTCATCGTCCTTATCTCCTTTCACTACTTACCGAGCAAATCAACCCCCTGTAAGTGATCATTCCTTGAAAGGATTATGGCCAGTGCGATAGTCATCAACTAGCATCTTTGCCAGGTCGACCTTGCCACGCAGTGCCCTGAGGACTTTGCGGTCTACCGTTGATTCAGCAACAAGATAGATGTAATGACAGTTCTCTGTCTGTGAGACACGGTGGATCCGTGCCTTAGCCTGATCGAAGTTCGCCATAGAGTAATCCAGGCTATAGAAGACCATTGTGCTTGATGCCGTCAGGGTGATGCCAAGTCCGGCAGCTGCAATCTGTCCCACGAACACCATGCACTCTGGATCATTCTGGAAACGTTCGACCTCACCCGCTCTGTCCTTGACCCCGCCTCGGATCACTGCATGCCCTATATTCTTTTTCTGTAGAAGTGCCTCGATGTCATTGAGTTCTGGAACGAACCTTGCCATGACCACCAGCTTCCTGCCTTCCTCGACTGCAGAATCAATGATGTCTGATAAAGCATCCAGCTTTGCAGTGCTGATCTGATGGCAAGATGATTCATCATCCGTCAGATGGCCACCAGTGACCTGTGAGAGGCGCAGGAGCTTGGTCAGCACATTTGCAGCAGTCACTTCACTGCCCTTCAGTTCTGTGAATGAATCTTCCTCAAGTTCGTCATAGAGCTTCATTGCCTTTGGCTCCAGCTGGATGGCACGTACTTCCTCTGTGATCTCTGGAAGATCAAGACATTCTGCTTTCGTGACCCTGTAAGCAATGCTGTGCATCCTCTGCAGGAAATCCTCGAGCATCCATCTGCGGAAACGAGGGATATGCTGACCATAACCGACCATGTCAAAGTATCTGTTGCGGAATGAATAGAATGATGTGCCAAATACATAGCTGTTCAAGAATCTGTATTCACTGAAAATATCCAGTTCCTTATTTGTTATCGGAGTACCTGTCAGGAGAAGCTTATACGAAGCATTGTCACCAAGCTCGTGCATGACCTTGCTCTGCTTGCTCCGATTTTCTTTGATCTTATGTGCTTCATCAGCAATGATCAGGTCAGCATCGAACTGCAGAAGTTCATCTTCCAGGACACGGGCTGATTCATAGTTGACCACGATGATCTGCAGTCCATCGCCATTGATGTTCTTCAGCATCTGTCTCTTCTTGTCACTGGTGCCTTTGAGAATGGTCAGTGAATAAGGAAATGCTGCGAACTGTGCAAACTCTGACTCCCAGACCCCAAGGATAGAAAGAGGTGCAACGACCATGACCTTATTGATTAGTCCGAACTGGGACAGTATCCCTGTTATTCCAATTGCGGTCAAAGTCTTGCCAGTTCCCATCTCCATCAACAGAGCGACCCCTCTGCTGCGTGAATCTGTAGGCAGGAGTCCGAACTTCCGACAGGCAAAATCAAATGCGGCCTGTTGATGCTTATACGGTGTCCCTTTGACTGGCATCGGCAGTGATGGATTATTAGCGTTCTGCATGCTTGTCATCTCCATCCTTCATTTCCTTGACTTCGATGCCGTCTACTGTCTTGCCCGGTGTGATGACCAGGACTTCTGTGAAATCTCCGAACAGGAAATGTAGCAGTCTCACTGGCAGTCGTACTGTCTTGCCACTGACCACCGACTGCTTAGTGCCCTTGCGGTCAGAGATATTTATTTGGATCTTATGTCGCAGATGGTTCATTATCTTTGTCCTCCAATCTCTGCATTCTTGAGAAGCTGTTCTTCTCTACTGCTTACCGGGAATATCAACCCCGTGGAGATGGGACTGGGAGGACCATGGTTGCCATTGGATCGCAGCATAGGTCAGTCCTTGCCAGCCTTCTTGCGTTTCACTGGTTCGACACCAAATGCCCTGTCTGCAACTTTCTTGATGATCTTGTTCTTTCGATTCAATACGGACTGAAGAGATTTCTCCTTACCGCTGATATGCACTTCTCTCTTGCGGATCTCTTCCAGCTGGATATCCATTCCAAAATGATCAAAGAAGAGATCTTTTTGATCTTCTGTCAGGTCTTTTTCAATTGCCTGCCGTACTTTCCTGCAATCGGGATTCTCTGGTTCTTCATTCTTTTCGACTGTCGGATCATCTTCTGGACGAGAGAGCATGTCCCATGGATCGATTGCTTCTTCACTGCCAGGGTCCTGGGCATACTTCTGTCTGCTCTTTTCAAAGAATGGGTCTTTTGCTTCGGAGTAATAACGGTCTGACAGATCTTCCTGATGATTCAATTCATCAATAAAGACTGTCAGTTCTTCTGTAATCCCATCTTTGCCAATCTCATACTTGTAGGTGACTGGTCTGCGGGTGGCCAAGTCTGTGGTCACATAGCAGAGATATTTGCCATCTTTTGAAATGAAACAGTCGCGGTTCTCGTTGTATTGTTCTTTGTACTGTGTTCCTGTGCTCGGTGTGCCATTCTCATTGCTCTTCATGGAGTGTCCTTTCCGTCCGAGCTGTTACGACGGGGGGGGACACAAAAAGAGCCTGCAGTGAAGATGACCACAGGCTCTTGGCATGACAAAAATGCGCCAGGAACTACGGTGGATGCATCTTCCTTCTGAACACAGCTTTTTTCATTACTGTGCCTTGAACTCTTATGCATCCCGCCGCCCTAATAGCGCTATTCGGACATTGAGATAATGCTTAAATACTTTACTGATTTCCCATTGATGGGTAGGACAGGCTGATTACTTAATCTGTCACTGTCCTTTGTAACAACCTGCTACTTTCCTTTCCGAGAGCCAGTCTGTGCCAATGCACTGGCTGCAACCGACTTGGACCTCTTGCTGTATCGGTCATCCCGTAAGATCTTGCTTGCCTTTGATGCAACACGTCTAGATGTCTGTTTGCTGTTCCGAGCCATTTTTCTCACCTCCGTTCTATGTTTACCTGTATTGGTTCTGGTGATACAAATATAGTAATCTGTGCAAACTTCAATATATACACCTTGTGTCGGGTAATAATCGGGTTAGAATCGGGTAGGAATCGGGTAAATAAAAAAGACCCTCTGCAAATCTTGCAGAAGGTCAAATATATCTATTATTTATCAACGAAAAGTTCAGGAACATTGAATTGAATGTCTTGAGCTTCTGTTTCAACACCAATATTGCCACATTCGAAAATGCTACGCTTTATTTTTCCAACACCATCGACCAGTGTAACATATTTTGTGAGGTTCTCTGGTCGTTCAATAAATATTGCTGATTCTCGAGAAAATCCATTTTGCTGAAGAAAAATAGTAAGTGCATTTGATGTCCCATATTCCACAAAATCATACCAGTCATTGTCATAATGATCTTTATTATTGAATGCCTTATATTCAATTGAAAATTTTCTAAAATACATGGATATCTTATAAAGCAGAACATTTTCAATGGCACTTAACGATTCAGCAATAACTAAATTTTTGTGATATATCGAATTCTTATCATACATTTCTGCAACTTCATGGCCTCCAGACCATACACCGGTTTCTGGATTCTCTTCTTTAAATCTGATTCCATAATAAACCAATGTACTGATTCCATTTCCTCGAATCCAGCGAAGTAGAATGACTGCATACCAACGAAGGACAGAATATCTATCCTTTTTTCCTATTCTTCCGATAGTTTCTTTCTCATAAATCTCCCATTTGAATATTTCTCTAAGCTTTTTCAAGAAATCTAGTAATAGATTAAAATCGATATCATCATTATCACCTTTCAATTCGGGATAAGCTAAACCATTTTCAATTTCATCATGAAGATTTTTTTCTTGATCAAACGAAAGTGTGATATCGTCATTTGTTTTCTCAGATGGAAAGTTATAGCATATTTGAGATTTTTGTTCTTGTGTCAAATACGGTTCAAGTTTGCTCATTAACGGTGTTTCTTTTCCCACAGATAAATCCCTTGTAAGAATAAGTCCAAACTTTCTAATTGCTTCGTAATCAGTCTCGGTTGCATCTCTATGAACTTCAGAAAGTTCAATATTACCACTTGCCAAATCAGCAATTAAAGCATGTATGTGCCGAGTATTTTCTTTAATATCTATGGACAGTTTTTGTTCAGGAACATCTTTGTTCAGAAGTTCCTCAAATTTATTTTCCTTTAATTGTTCTTCGAGACGAACCAAAAATACATTGCCATATAAATTATACTTTATTCTTCCGACTCTTCCGGCGAGGTTACGAAATTCAACTTCATCCATATTGCTCAGCCCATCTTTATAACTTGTTATAAAGAGATTATCTGCCGGTAAATTTACACCTTCAACGAGTGTGCTTGTACAAAATATGGTGCGAAGTTCACCTTCTTCAAAGCTTCTTTCAATACGTAATCTTATATTGGAAGGCAGATATCCAACATGATATGCAATCCCACGCTCTATCAAATTTCCTAGATAACATTCACTATGCACTTCTTTTCGGATTTCATCGGCAAGTTTGTTCAATTTTGGATTGTTGAGACTTGTAATATTTTTTGCGTAACGGATTGCATAATCCATTGCTTTCTGCCTAGAACTGCAATAAATCAGATTTTGTTTATTCTGTCCAATTTTGCCAATGATATCTTCAAATTTACAAGTTTGTGAGACAGAAAAACAATATTCCAATTCCTTTTTGTAATCGTTATGACAGTATACACTGTGATTGATTAAATCAATATAAAATTTGAATTGACATACGGGGGCAAACTTGGAAGTCAATTTATGCATCTGTTCTTTACTAGCATCAGGAATGATATTCAAATAAATATCAGGATTAGGGATATTAGGTGAAGCAAATATTGTAGTTGGCATTCCTTGAACAGCTTCTAGTTGCGAAAGCACTTTGTAATAATATGCACTTCTTCCGCCTCTTTCCGAAATTTTATGTGCTTCGTCAATGAACAAAAAATCTATCTTAATGTTATGTTGTTCAATCAACATATAAAGCATTCGTTCCGGTGTCATGACAAAAATGAAATGGTGTTTTTGTTTAAGAAGGATATCACCAATTGATGTAACTACACGATAATTCTTATCTTCAAGTTTTGTTTGTAAAGATTCGATAAAATTACTTCGCACTTCATTAATTAGAGCTTTTGTTGGAACAAGAATAGCAAAGTTCTCATTTGAACCATTTTCTATTCTCTGTTGAATATATGTTTGGACAACGAATGATTTTCCCATTGAAGTTGGCCCTGAATAGCTGAAATATTTATTATTAATTCCTCGATATACACGAAGTTGATCATCAAAAAAATATTCTGAATCTTTACCAGGTATTTTATGTTCATCTTTATCATATTCATAAAATATTTGATCCAACAAATTTACACTCTTATACCCTTTAATTCCATTTGAATACAATCCTCGATAATTTCCAACCGAAGATAGCACTGAGCCAAGATAATACTGAATCCTCGGATCATTTGGATACAATATTTGTAACAATATTACTATCTCTTGTGCCCATAATCGATCTCTATCAGCTGTAGGAGCATATGTTGATTTTGATAAAAGATCAGCAAAACGCAATGCATCTTTAATTGGAATGTTTCTAAAATCTGAATCAATCTGAAAAATTTTATTTGTGTAGTTCATCAGAAGAGAATCATAGATTCTTTGCAGATATTCATCTTCATCAATATCACGATACAAAGCTTCTGCTAAAGTTTTATTTCTTGGTATAATCATTAGCGGCAACCTCCATAAAGCATTTCCGATATAATATTCACTTTATCTTCAGGAGCGTTATTAAATGGCATGATATAAAAATGAAAATTATAACCAGCAAGCTTCAGATTTTTTATTTTTTCTGCAATGTATGATTGTATTCCGTTGATATCTTTTATTAATTGCTCTTTAACTTTTGCTTCATATGTTAGACTGTCCGACTCATTAATTGTTGGTATAGTATAACCAAGAAAAATTCCAAATGCCATATCAGGTTTATGATCTTCCGAAGACTGTGGTCTCATCAATTTGACCATGTATTCTGTAGTATCTTCATCAAATATTGTCCATTGTGGTGTATTTTCCACCATGAGCAATTCAGAATCTGCATTGCTTTCAATTTCAACAATCTTATCAAAAGCACGGTCAATTGCTAAAGTAAGATTTCCAACAATATCAGATGCCCCAAAAACCAACTGATGGAATGGTTGTTGATATTTCGTTGTGGAGAGTAAATATATTCCATCACATTTGCTTCGTATCTCTCCATTTTTTGCATCAATTTCAAATTTTGACATGATTTTTGGTGCATTTAAAACTTGCTCCAGAAAAACATATAAAAGAATCTCTCCAAGAACGGTTTCCGAATTGGAACCATATGCTTGCATAAATTTAAGCATTGCTTGTGAGCCTACCGATGCAGGATTTTGTGAACTATCATATATCTGTTTTACTTTTGCTCTTGAATATACATAACCACCAATGTTGTTGATTATAAATTCTTTTAGATCATTAAATCTAAACTTGCAGTTAGTAGGTTCAATATAGTACATACTTGCTGTAGAAGGATTCGACATGCCACAGATTGTTAAATCAGCTGCCTTTTTAAAGATATGATCAAATGTTGGGTCTTTAAGTGTTCTTTGAAGTGGATATTTTTTCCCCACATCTATGTTATTATCAACAAAGTTTATCTCTTCCTTTGAGGTTTCAAAATTTACAACAAAATCGAGGCTTCATCAGGAAGAATGGGTTAATTTCATAGCTTTGTAGGGAAGCTGCACATCTATATCAGAGTACTTGAGCATGATCATGTCGATCATGTTCTTTATGTTACGGAATCCGAAAGCTGCTCT
>Ga0268357_101197_pt1 | contig 20022 bp, 15 predicted proteins | sample BioMet10_FD_192466 | JGI IMG/M metagenome (GOLD analysis project Ga0268357, IMG submission 192466) | Sewage microbial communities from Oakland, California, United States - Biofuel 10 (Illumina Assembly) | ecosystem: Engineered > Wastewater > Sewage > Unclassified | place: USA: California... | reverse complement strand
GCTATTGTAAATAGTAAAGGTTGTGTCGGGGATCATCCCCGCTCGCGCGGGGACTACTTTAATGACAATGGATAGCAACAATGTTTTTCGTGGATCATCCCCGCTCGCGCGGGGACTACTTGTTTTTTTCACTAATTTAACAGTGGGAGTAGGGATCATCCCCGCTCGCGCGGGGACTACTTGGTATATTAAATACTTTTTGCCCTTCTGTAGGGATCATCCCCGCTCGCGCGGGGACTACTCGGGTCGAAATATTTGAACACCTTGTAGCCCGGGATCATCCCCGCTCGCGCGGGGACTACTAAGAGCATTGACGAGTTAAAGTCTTACGGTTGGGATCATCCCCGCTCGCGCGGGGACTACTTCTGTAAGTGTCATTTTGTGTTTTCTAATTTGGGATCATCCCCGCTCGCGCGGGGACTACCCAAAGAATCCATATCAGTACGCATCTGGGCGGGGATCATCCCCGCTCGCGCGGGGACTACGCCACTAAAGCTCTTAGCAAAAAGAAGCGGTCGGGATCATCCCCGCTCGCGCGGGGACTACCAGACAAGGTGAATATGATTAGGCCGGTTGATGGGATCATCCCCGCTCGCGCGGGGACTACTACCTTGATCATCAAATACATTTATAAGCTCTGGGATCATCCCCGCTCGCGCGGGGACTACCGGAATGGAGTTTACAAAATGAGGGGTAATATGGGATCATCCCCGCTCGCGCGGGGACTACAGAAACAATAATTTCATAATTTTGTTGCACTTGGGATCATCCCCGCTCGCGCGGGGACTACACTAAAAAATCCCAGTAAGGTAGCCATTATAAACTTTATCAGTACCAAATTTCAATTACTTTTCTTGTCTTTTTCTAAGCTGATCATACACATTTTTTATCGTTAAACAATCAACCAAACTTCTATGTGTAGTCTCCACCTTTATTCCATAATTTTTAGCGATATCTATTAACTTTTTGCTGGCTTTCCTTCCATTCAAGCTTTTTTCATATATTTCCATAGTGTCGAAAGTTTTGTTTCTTAATCCTTCAAATCCACACTTTCGAAGATTTTGATAAATGAAACCCATATCAAAAGCTATATTATGACCCAAGAGAATATCATCACCAATAAAATTTTGAGCCTCTAATAGGACTTCTGCCAAATTTCTCCCATCCTTGCTAAGCAAATCATCGTTTATGCCAGTTAACTGAACAATGATTGACTTTAATGGTTGTTTAGCCTTGATAAGAGCTGAATAACTTTCAGCAATTGTATTATTTCTTATTTTCAGCATTCCTATTTCTATAATTTCATCATTTACAGCATTCAGTCCACTAGTTTCTAGGTCTAAAATCACATAATCTTGAGGATAAGCCAACCTTTTATTAGCAGTATTATTTTCTATATTGTTCTGTCTTCGTTTAGCCATAAGCATTTTAGCTGCTTTACTAAATCCCAGTCTCCTATTGCTTATTTGTTTTATGCGAGATGGACTAGGCTTAAGTACCAATTTCAAGCCATCAAAATCAATAATTTCATTTTCACTTTGATGAATCTTAAACTCCATATGTTGCTCATTGTTTGTATTGTAAACCAAGGTTGCTTGACCCTGTTTCACATTTTCAGTAACCCGTTTCCACAAATTATCTCTGACTCTTGCACTAACTCTGCCAACAAACACTCCAGTATTTATTTCTAACAGCCATTTTGTTAAATCTCCTCTTAAAGATATTGGACAATTAGTTAATGTAAGTACAATCATTCTTGGTCACCTAAAATCTGTCCATTACTTTCAATCCCATTCTCCTCTTTACCGTAAGAAATACCATTTTTTACAAAGCCCTTTTTTTCATCCCACAAATTAACAATATCTTCAAAACTTGTTTCTATTAGGTGGGCATCATCATCCAACAAGTAATAAATATCTTTTGTAATTCGTTCAAGAAGATGCTCTTGAGCAATAGAATCTCTTATTGCTCTACGCATTTTACTTCCGATATCTTGTACTTCTTTAGATGCAAGTTCAAAAGCTAACGGTATAACAAATTCTGCTTTGTAAAGATCAGCAACATCATATACAAAAGAACGCTCATGTCCAACATGTACAAATCCCAAGCCTGGTGAACATCCTAGTGCCATAATTACGCTATGGGCAACACCATATAAGCAGCTGTTACCTGAACTCAAAGCTTGATTAACCAAACTACCATCTTCATAATTTTCTACACTATAATCGCGACCACCCCATTCAACACTGGTACGTTTAGCACATTGACTATAAATTTTGCGTACTCGTGCCCCTTCTTTTCCTCGCAACTGTTGCATAGTAAGATTGGTAACATCTTCATCCTTAAAACGCATCTGATACATCTTTCTAGCTACAGCCATTCTACTTTGATTATTTGATACCAATTTTGCTTGTTTTATGAGCAATGCTGCAGAGTGCGTTAAAGGTCTACCAGAAGCATAGTATCTAACGCCTTCCTCTCCCACCCATATCACACTAGTCCCGGCATCACCTATTAGCTCTATAGCTCTGTGTGTAACATTAGTTCCTGGTCCCAACAACAAAACACTTATTGATGCCGCTGGGACATTTACAGTGCCTCTATCATCTGTAATACTAATGCCACTATCTTGCCGATTAATAAAGCAACGTTCTAAATACAAAAACGAAATTCTCTCTTTGATTTGTGGCAATTCTTGCAGATCAGCTTTCTCTGCACCATTGATTTTACTATCCATTGTCATTTTGCCAGTGTTAGAAGACCACAACCATATGCCTTACTACGTCCGAGCCCTTCCAAGAGGATTTGCTTAAATTCTTCTACATTGGTTATTTCTAAACATCCCTCATAGGTAGCTGTTGCAATAGTAACAGAAGCATTATTGTGTTTAAATTTTTTCAAATCCCGCTGTACAACACTGAAGTTCTTAAGTGCAAAACCGTGTTTTAAACTCTGCTCCACTAGCCAATTTGCTTGTTGTTCAACAGTAACATGTGCTACTACCTTTCCTCTTTTACCTTCTCCCATGCTAATACTATGCACAGGATTAGCACATAGTCTAAATCTAAAGACCTGTCCAACAGCCAGCACATTAAGTACTTTTTGATAATCTTTTGTCTCTCCCCCTTCGTCTGAATATCCAAACTGAGAGGCAAGCCGAGAAAAATTTGGTTTATCTTTACTTAAGATTAATACATAAGGTTCTCCTTGATAGTAATCCAAGCGCCACAGCTTACGCGTCTTTTCCTTATCAAAAAAAGCGCCTTCAATAGTTGCATGAGCAACCTGCTGTGAACAAAGGAATTTGTATGTTTCTCTTTTTTTATTATCTAATCGTATTCGAGATAAATACATTTCACACCTCCAGTAATGCCATAGGATTATGTTCTGTAAAAACATTACTGTTGGAATCAACTAATCCTGTTGAAGCAGCATCATCCTGTATTTCGACATAATGTCGTTCTACGTCTCTAAAGGAAAATTTCCTAAAACTTTGATTGTAACTAATTGGTTCGTCTTTAACGCTAAAAGTATTATCTTCATTTCCGTCTGAATCCAGAAATACTTCTAATACTTTCTTTTTCCCCTTCAGATGTCTCTTTTTATACCAATTACTTGCCATCCATTTTTCATCAGCTAAAGCATCTTGCAAATTTTTATCGCTCATGTTCACAATCAATTTACCGGCAGGAGGACAAGACCGTCTTCCTAAATAGATTGGAAATACTGGACGCTTCAATGCTTTCGTTATCTCATCAAGTAAGTCTCTGTTGCCCTCAATACCTACTAAAAACACAGCATCAGACAAATAATGCCGTACTGTTACCCATGCCTTGCCCTTATTCCAATCATGCACAGTATGAAAATCAACCATTATTTCACCCGGTTGATCTACTCTCACGCCAAGCCTTAATGCTTTTAATTTATCTATAGGCTCATCTCGCCTTATACCTAATGCGCATGCGAGCATACCAATAATGCCACTCTTTGTAGGTTCTCGCCCCGTCAATCTTCTGTCAAATTTACTGTCGGTTCCCCAAGATTGCATAGGTGCCGCCAACCTTAAAAGTAAAGTGCTCATTTTAACACCTCTACTTCTTAGCACTTAATTCTTTATCAATCGCATTTCCAAGTTCATCTAAAAAAACACTTAGCTTTACTTGTTCCATATCCTTCTTTTCACACTTTGGTCCAATAAACCATATTTTTTCTGGTTTTTCTGCAAAAGTACTGTATACCTCATCAGCATAGTTTAACAGAGCGTTAATTGATTTTTGAGCATAACCTTCCTGTCCTGCCTTAATAGGGTCTTCAAAAGCACCAACCATATTAATTGGCTGGTCATCTCTTATAGTTACCATAACAGCATCAGGCAAAGTTCTATTTGCAAAAGTGTTTTGCTTCCCAGTCGGCATAGAAGTAATAAATGCTTTGGCAAAAGTAACAACTGCTTTTTTTATAGCTTCTTTTTCTCCTGCAAGTTCTTCATCTAACTCATGTACAGCAACAGTTGCATAACGATATAATGTTGACGAATTAAATTCCACAACTCCAATCATGCCTGCGCCAGCATTATCTTTAGGTGCCATATCATCAACAGCCGTAAAATAGTCGTATTCATTTTCTATCTTATGCGTAGAAATACTATGAGCTACTTGTGCACTGGCATCTGCATTTAGGCTTGGATCATCAGCAACCATTCTGCCAAATAAAGCTATGTCAATGCTATGTCCTTTAGTAAGCAACTTATCTGTTTCTTTTTTGGTTGGTTTATCATTTTCCAAAATTAATTTAGCTAAATTTTGTGCTTGTTTAACTCCTAAAAAGAATAAGGCTTTAGCCTCACCATCTTTAGTTTTAATTCCGCAAGCATTTACTGCTTTTTCTGCTAACTCAAAGGCTTTATCTTGAGCAATTTTACTATCAATTTTACATATTTCTTGAGCTACTAATTCAACTATTTTTTTAGTACGGATGCCCATTTCAGACTCATCCAATTCTTCCCTAAACATATCACGTATTGCTTTCTTCCAACTTTGTGAAGAAACCCTAGCCCGCCTAACTCCACCATATATAGCTGTCTTAGGACTACCTGTATCATCACGATTTACACAACTAGGCGGAACAGTTTGAATAACATGTAAGTCCACATATATTCTTTTAGTAGTTTTCATATTAATTTTTCTCTCCTTTATTTACAGAATAATAGTCTTTTCCCCATTTAACAACAACTTCTCTGCGTGTGTCCTCGTTTTGAAACCTAACTAAATCAACCGCAAAGCTAGAATAGTCTAACGGAATACCAGCCTTGCTAAGTTGATTTATTATGCTACGAGCATGGACAGATAGTTCTACTAGGTCTGTTGAAGTCAAGACTTTATCAAATCTACGTTTAATAGCAACTTCATTTTCTTCAGTGACAAGCTTCTGTACTGCAGAGCCAAATGAACTATAACATTTCTCGCCATTCTTCTCATTGACATCTCCCATAAAGCTATCATTCCCTTGCTGATGGAGAGCATACAACGTTATAGCAGTATATAAAGCATTATCAATTATTGATCCTGTAGTCCTATCGTCAGGAAATACATATCCCATTATTTCAGGCATTTCCCCTAGCTGTTTACCAATTCCTCTTCTTAGTTTAGCTAATGCTGCTTTAGAATTAGATAGGGCAAGTATCCTGCCATGAACAAAAGAAGCAATTTCTGCATACTTCATCATTTTCCCTCCTTCCCCAATAATTCGTTGATTTTCCAATTAAACTTTTTAAGTTCTTTAAATACATTGGTGCTTACTTCAACATCTTTTCCTTTTATTGTTTGTTTTTGTATACGTCCTACTAAAGCACTATCACTACAAGTACTCAAAAGTTTTGCACCATCTGCCAATATAATGTTTCTAGCTATAGTAAGCCATTCCTGAGTTTTATCATTAAGTTTGTCTTTTTTGACATCTATGCTTACTAGCCATTCACGAAATGGTATATCTAATTCTGCATAACATTGCTCTCTGGCATTTTCACGTATTTTCATTTTTTCTTTATCAGTGCCATCATCACCACTATTGCCTGTAGCATTAGCAATATTACTTGCCAACCACCCCAATAGCTTAATTGCATCTGCCGTTGTTTGCAGCATTTTGGCAATGTTATCTATCCAAACATCTGCCAATTTATTTAAGATTGAAGTATTAATACTAATAGTATCATCTACAAAATCAACTATCTGCCATCCTGCACCTTTGATTTTATAATAAATACCAGCTACAGAAATATTAATGCTATTTTTATCAAAAACATCATTTTCTTTTAATAATTTCAACCATCTAAGTACACCTGCATCTATGTCCACTCCATTAGTGCAAAGAATAGAAGAAAAATCACGCCAAAGTTGTCTCTCCGGCATATGGAGTTTTGGTTTAATCAACTCACCATCCCTTCGCCACAAAGACATTTGTTCATTTTCCAAGCCTTTATCTTTATCAAAATAATCTCCCATTGTTAAAAAATAACCTACTACATTATTTTTATCTCGTAACAATAAAATCCTCCTAGATTGCATTGTGAGTAAATCTTTTTGTGCATTCGGTTGAACAATAAGATTTTCTATTTTAGTACAAACCGGCTTTTCCCAATAGGCTTTGGTTTTAGCTAATGTATCACTAAATGGCTTATTTCTTCTATCAACTAATACCCAATTTAATAATAGCGTTTCAAAAAGGTTGTTTCCTGTTGTATAGACTAGTCCTAATTGTCCCAGATATCCAACTCCTTTAGGTGTTGGATTTTTAGCAGAATCATCGTCAAAACCATTGAGGTGTAATAGCCACCTTGCTGCTTCGGCATAACTAATAAAATTTTGATATTTGCCGCTTCTTCCGGCAAACAACCTAAACTGATTATCGCTCTGAGATAGCTCGCCAATCAGTCTCGCTACTGATTTCGGCTTGGGTGATTCATTTACCTTCTTCCCTTTGTCTTTTTGAAATTTTTTCATTACATTTTCTATATCAGCAACCTGATAGAAGGGTGTTTGAGGATGAAATAGCCAAAATCTGTCCTCATATAACTTCAAGTAGCTTTCAATCTTTTCGTATTCAAAATGTTTTTCATCCCAAATTCTTTGCCAAAGCTCTATGGCATCATCGTAGTCTTGTACGTTATCATGAACAAATGTTGCATGCAAAACAGCAAGCAATAGTCGTAGTATTGCTACATTCTGAGTTGCCAATTCCCCAGCTAAGCATTTGGCTTCATGAGCGTATTTAAAAGTATCTAGCAATGACCATTCTTTTATTTCATTATTCTTTGTTCTCACTAAAATCCATGGTTCATAAAGCAGATTAAACTCTTTTTCCAATATTGCCCCCTCCTTTTTTACTTAAACAAACATCAAGCCCCTTTGGTGATCATATTGCAACTCTTTGTCTAATAAATGTACCCTGTAATTCTCACCAAGCACTAAAAACAGCTCTCCATTAAGCCAATAAGATGCATAGCATTTGTCTAAATTGTTATTAAGTACTACCCGTTCTAACTCAGCTATGGTTTTATCAATATTCCATTTCGTTGTAAAATACCTTGGCAAAGCAAGCGAACAGCCTGCAATAGCTTTTGCTAAATTATTATCTGGAAGCGAAATGAGCTTATCACCATAAGTTTTAAGCCAAGGCAGGGTATAAACGCAACCGTCGTCTTTTTTTACTACAACCAGTACTTCTATTGAAGCATCAATATCTCTAACTGTAGCCTCACCTTTCTTTCCATTTTTATCGTCCTTAATTCCTATATTCAGCCAACCAATTAAATTTTTTCGTTGTTCTTTAGGTGCTTTGATTTGAAAAGTTTCCGCTCTTTGATTCTTTTCTTCTTTCCACAAAGAATTTTGCAGTTTCGCTTCATTATATATCTCGTGTATTGAAACATCGCTAATTTTGCTAAGTCTATCTAGCGCTTCTTGTTCGAAATCATCTTCATATGTTTGTTTAACTAACAAAGGTATATCATCAGGCAAAATCACTTTGTCCGGCAAAAATGCCTTGGTCCTCAACAGTAAATATTTACCATAAATATTCTCTGAACCATCATCAAATTCAGCATTACTTATTACACCCATTACATAACACATAGCCTTTTGCATTTTTTTTGGTCTTGCCTTTTTTCTCTTATGTCTATGCAACCTTCCAATTCGTTGTAATAACAAGTCCATAGGACAAATGTCAGTAAACATCACATCAAAATCTACATCTAATGATTGTTCCATAACTTGCGTACCTACAACAATTAATAACTCAGGGCGTTTATTTTCTGGTGTAACATTAGGCGGTCCCAATTTTTTTCGAACAGCTAATTCTTTATATACTCTATCATAACTAATAAAGCGCGAGTGCAAAAGCTCAACTACCTGCGATCCAAACTTTTTTCCTAACATTTCTGCCGTCTCTTGAGCTTTCTGCACGGTATTACGTATTATTCCAACACAACCTCCATCCTCTAGTAGAGACTCTAAGGTAGTACATAAATCTTCCTCATCTAAAAGCTCTAACTTTACTTCTTGTTTTCTACCAGATTTAGCTGGTAAAACATTGTCTATAATATTACCATTACTATAACTTATAATTGGATAGGCATTGTCACCTTTGGGCTGAGCATAATCAGGCATAGTACTCCGCCCTTTATATCCGTGTTTATCAATACCATAATTTTTCTCATATGCTGCTATCATGTCCTGACGCTTACTAGGTGGCAACGTTGCCGACAACATTATTACAGGTACTTCGTATGCACCTAACCAATTCAAAACCAATTTTAAGTAGCTATTCATATAAGTATCATATGCATGGCACTCATCAATAATTACCACTTTATTTGTTATTCCTAAATGTCTCAAAGCTAAATGTTTTTGTGCTAAGCCGCACATTAATATCTGATCTACTGTCCCAACCACAAAATCTGAAAGAAGACCTTTTTTTCTTCCTTGCGTCCAATCGTTAACAATAACTGCTTCTGCATTATTATGAATCAATGCTGTATCATCATAATTATTAATATTTGATCTAAGGCAAATGCCTTCATAATCTTTATTGAAGCCAGCTTTACCATGTGCTAAAAATATAGATTTATGTCCATCTTGATGTAAATGTTCAATCCATGTTTCTATGCGCTTAAAAATACCATCACTTGTTGCTTGGGTAGGTAAAGCAAAATATACTCCCGCTAAACCATACTTATTTCCCATAACCTCTGCTACCGCTAAAGCGGCTTCCGTTTTGCCTTCACCCATAGGAGCTTCAACGATGACTATACCCGGTGATTTAGCCTTACTTATAACATCAACCGCTTCTAATTGCATTGGTCTAGGCTGGGCAATAGCAAATCTTTTCTGAAATATTTCTTCATTGAGACAGGCATCAGCAAATTTCCCATATTTTGGTAATTTCAAATCATGCCAAGCTGTTTGCGCTCTTTCAGCACTCTCCTTAACTTTAAAAAGATAATCATCTCTTGATACTAAAGGAAATCCTTCACCACTAGCAATCCAATCTGTCATTATTAAAAAACCTGTTAATATAACCTGTGCAGTTATACACAAATTTCCCTTTGGCAATTCTTGCAAGTCAGCCGTCCGAAGAGCGAGTTCTAATAATTCATTGTGAACGTTATCCCATGCTTTCAATCCTATGCCAGTTTCATTTTCATAGTATTCTGCAGACTCAACATCCATCCTTTCAGAAGGCGGCTTTCCATGGTGCCCGCCTATAACCACAGCATAACTTCTATCTAAACCTGCCAGCTCTAAAATTCGTTCAGATATTAATGCATGCGTGAATCTCTTAGTCAAGTCATTTTCTCTCGGTGCAACTGTCAATTCTGTATCCATAATATCATCTAAAATTTCACCGTATCCCACCTTATCAGCTTTCTTTTGAAATAAGGGGGAACTTTTACCCAAATCATGGGCCGTTGCCATAAATATTGCTATTTTTTTAGCATAAGCTATTATCTCATTTTCCTGTAATGAATTGGCTTTTTTATCTATGCCCTTAGCGATTATTTCCTTAGAATGCACTGGTAACCACTGTTCCCATAAAAGTTTTGCTACTTCTCCAGAATCAGTCATATGTACATAAAGTGGAAGCCAGGTATTGTTTTTACCTAGTTTTCCCCATAGTTTTCTTGTTGCAATAGATAAATTAAGCGCGCACCTATTAACCATGGTTCCTCCGTTACTTAACATGTTAGATAAATTTTATTACGTCTTCACCATATTCCACTTACTATCACATACACAAGCTTACAATTATCATATATCTTTAACATCGTCCTCTTATTATCTATTATAGATGTCCCAAAAATATTTAACAATGAATACATTTTGTTTGGCGTACCTTTTTTGTCCCACCCTGGTCATAATTTACCACATAAAGCCAATTGAGGTCTGTCCCCCTTTGCACAAAAAAAGCGTGCAGCAATAGCTGCACGCTTTTAACTTTTGCTTAGTACAATATTTTATTGGCAATAACCATTCTTTGAATTTGGTTGGTGCCTTCGTAGATTTGCATGATTTTGGCATCACGCATTTTCTTTTCCATAGGATAATCCTTCATGTAGCCGTAGCCGCCCATTACTTGGACACCGTTGGTGCATACTTCCATGGCAGTGTCGCTGGCGAAGCATTTGCTCATTGCAGCTTCTTTGGAGAATTCCATGCCTTGGTCGCGCATCCAGCAAGCTTTTTGTACCATCAGTCTAGCGGTTTCTACTCTCATGGCCATATCAGCAATCATAGCTTGTACCATTTGGAAGGAGGCAATAGGTTGACCAAATTGTCTTCTTTCCTTTGCGTACTTGGCTGCAATGTCCAACGCGGAAGCTGCCAAGCCTACAGAAACGGAAGCAACAAACGGACGAGCAGAGTCCAAAGTCTTCATGGCAATACGGAAGCCTTCGCCTTCCTTGCCCACTCTGGCACTCTCAGGAACTTCTACATCCTCAAATATTAATTCGCAGGTGTTGGAAGGACGGATACCCATCTTGTCTTCCTTGCGGCCCACGGAGAAACCGGGTGTCCCTTTAGGAACGATAAAGCAGGTCAAGCCACGGATGCCGCCGCTCTTGCGAACGTTGGCATATACCAGATAAGTGTCAGCAATACCACCGTTGGTAATAAATACCTTGCTGCCATTTAAAATATACTTGTTGCCCACTTTTTGAGCTTTAGTAGCTACACTGCCGGCATCAGAACCAGCTGTAGGTTCAGTGAGGCAGAACGCAGCCAGCTTGCCTTGGTTCAACAGGTCACACCAGTTTTTCTTTTGCTCATCATTTCCGGCGATAAGTACAGGATAAGAAGCCAAAGCGTTAGCAGCAATAGAAGTAGCTACGCCTGCGCAGCCCTTACCAAGTTCTTCATAAATCATGGCTACAGTAACGCTATCCAGTCCAGGTCCACCATACTCCTCAGGAACTATAAGATTAAGCAAGCCCATGTCACCGGCTATTTGAAAAATCTCCGGACGGCACTCGTTCGCCTTGTCCATTTCATCAGTATAAGGAACTATTTCCTTATCCACAAACTCCTTTACCATCGCTTGCAGTTCCAACTGCTCATCTGTTAACGCAAAGTCCATTTGCTCCTCCTTGATTTTGGGTCATTCCCATTTTGAAACACAATATATAGTGTGATACATTTTACCACTTTTCTGGTATTTCGTCAAAATGTCCTACAATAAACATGGTTCCGGTCACTTCTACCATTAATTCCTTAGCTTGGTTAAAGATTTCCACCTTGCAAACCACGGACGAACGTCCTTTGTGCAAAAGGGTCGCTTCCGCCGTAACCATTTCTTTTTCCATAGTATTCTTGATAAAGTTGATAGAAGCAGACATGGTCACCACCATAGCACCAATGGTATAGCAAACTGCGCCTAGCGCAGTGTCGGCCAGGGTAAAAAGTGCGCCGCCATGTACGGCACCGTATCTGTTGCCATGAATTTTAGGGTCAGCTGCCATACTAAGCTTGGCATAGCCCCATTTAACCTCTGCTATTTCAATTTTTGCTAAATGCATGAAAGGATTTTCTGCAAATCTGTCGTGCATCCAGGCCGGGATTTCTGCTGCTGTTAATTTTTTCGTCACACTAAATCCTCCTACCAAATATATACTCTGACCATTTTTCTGCCCCACTGGAGAGCCTCACCCCGGGAATTAAATGCCAGGTCGATAACGTTACCGTGAATAGCTCCTCCGGTATCCTGAGCTGTAGCTTTGCCATAGCCCATGACGTAAACCTGAGTGCCTAAAGGAATAATAAGGGGATCCACCGCAATTATACCTCTGTGGAGAGGTAAGCCTGTGGAGGTATAGCCCGTACAGCCGGGATCATGAGCGCTATAGCCAGTCGCTTCCATAACCCAGGTTTTTCGATATCTGGCAAAGTCCAAGCCACTTTTTCTGCTCAGTATTTTATAAAGCTGCGCATCCACGATACCATTTTGCGGTCTTTGACTTTGCTTCTGAAATTTTTTTACTGCGGCTAAGGTTTGTGTGCCAAAATCTCCGTCTATGTCATAGCGATAAAGATGCAGTTGAGAAAGCATTGCTTGCACTTCCTGAACCTTTTCGCCCTTATTACCATAGCGTGCCACTGTAGTTGCGCCCCACGCAAGCTGAGGCACCAGCCACAGGCAAAAGACAATCAGCAACAAACTGGGTCCCAGCTTTTTCATAAGGCACCCCCGGTCTAGCTTAAATAATATTGTTAGCGTAAGCGTGATACATCTTCTCTAATTGCTCCATTTTAGCCATTAATTGTTGTTGCAAATTGGAAGCTTTATCATACTCGCCACTTGCTACTGCTTCTTCAATCTGAGTAAACAGGCATTTACCCATGTCGGTATTCTTGCCAATTTCAGTTTTCAGCTTATTTACTTCCTGCCATTTGTTTTCATCCCAAGGACTGTTGGCCATATCCAAATCGTGAAGTGGCTTACAAGCCATCAGCTTGTCTCTGCAATCAGGGATAAAGTGACTTACCAGCTCGGTTCTCCACCGAATCAGGGCGCCTTCCAGGAAGGAGTTGATGAACTTCGGCTTTAGGACATCGCCCTGGCTCAAAACTTTGGCCTTTTCAGGATATTTCTTAATGGCCTGCATATTTTCCCAAACCGTTGCAGGTGGCTTACCAAATAATTGATCTCTTTCTTCTACAGTAAAGTCTTCGAACACATCTGATTCTGTTCTGTATTCCCTGTCTTTCTCCAGATAGAAGCCTTCTGTGCCATGTTTCTTGGACAATTCCTGCTCCAGGGCTTTCAAGTCCTTACCGGAATTGATGGCTGCCTTCACACCATCTAAAGCTGCCAGATAGAAGGAAGCAATAGCCATATAGGTGTTGGTGAAAGGATTGGGAGAACGCATCTCAATACGGGTAGCCTTAGGGTTATCCATATCACGTACCAAGCCGGCCAAAATAGTTCTGTTTCTGGAAGGAATATCCGGAGCCTGGCCCAGAGAAGTAACGATACAAACCGGTGCTTCAAAACCAGGTTTCAAGCGGCGGAAGGAATCCATGGTAGCAGAAATAAAGGGATTGCAAACTTCATAATTTTTCAAAATACCCATCAACATACCGAAACCGATGGCAGACAAAAAGTCTTTATGCATATCGGCAGGGGACATGATGTTGATAATTTTGCCATTTTTCATTCTGGCGGCCATGCCCACGTGAGTGTGCTCACCGCTGCCTGCTACACCGTTAATAGGTTTAGCCAGGAAGGATACTTCCAAGCCGTTCATTCTAAAAATTTCTTTTACAACAGTTCTAGCCAAAATTTCATTATCGGCAGTTTGCATACCGGTGGTAAATTTCCAGTCCAGCTCCAATTGCTCCATGACATGAGTCATGTGACCGCTGCTGTCCATTTGTCCACGTACGCCGCCGCATTCCTTGTGGCCCATTTCTGCGCCCAAGCCATACAGGTCAATAGCTTCTACAGCTTGTTCCAGGGCGGTACGCACGTTGCCGCGAGTACGTTGCCAATATTGCTCCTGCATCATTTGCGAGGAGGACAAGGCTTCAATGGGTACATCTTCCGTAGGAGATTTTACCCAGAATTCCAACTCGGTAGCGCAGGTAAATACTACCTCTTCTACATCTTCTTTTTTAATATGTTCCAAACCGGGAATATTGTCGTGAGTCTTGAGAATATCTAAAACTTCTTTTTTCACATAGCGTAGGGTGTCCTTTAAAATGCGACGGGAATCTACATACTCGCCGTTGTGCAAAAGGAAACAAGGTACGCGCAAGGTTCCTACCATCTTGCCGGTATCCTGGTCAAAATGCTCATAATTGTAGTCCACAAACCAGTTTACTTCCAGGTCAGCGACCATATCTACCCTGGCATCGTTTAAGGAAGCAATGCCCGGCAGCACAACGGAGGAACCGTCGGTTTGTGCGGTGTGGTGATAAAGCATGGTGTCCAAATCATCTAAAAACAACTTAATGGGAACTTTCTCGTCAGTATCATTGCCGGCAAAGTCAATACCCATAAAAGATACAAACTTCACTTCGTTGTGTTCCTCCAAAATGGAACGCAGCTTTTCAGGAGTATGGTCCTCCTTTTTAATGGTGTACAATAGATCAGTTTGGTACATGTTGTTTCTCCCCTCTTAACTCTTTTTTGTTTTTATATATATTCAGCAAAGTTCGCAACTTATTGCTCCTATACTACTTGCTGACTGCTACCGGGAAAGTCGCTGAAGCATGACTCATAACTATGATATCATAATCGGTTTTGCCTTCAGCCGCAAGCTCTTTTTGTGCCAATTCCCAAGCCTGAGCTACCGTAGCTACCGGCACCTCGCCTGTAGCCTTGACAAATTCAAAGTTTTCCGGCCTGGTTACCAGATAGGTTTTCCTGCATTTAGCACAAATGCATCTGGTTTTAAAGGCCACAAAGGCAGGAATGGAAAAGTCAGCACGTACAGCTTTTTCCATATCCAGCAAGGTCCCCGGCATAGAAATCCATTTACTAAAAATAGGTGGTTCCTTAATATCAGGACAATCCAATGCTACAATGAGAATACCACCATCTTTTACAGCAAAGTCGGCATTCATATGAGCCTTGGTGCCTTGGTACAGGTTGGTGTCCTTAGGAGCACCGCCGGCAGACGCAATGACCACATCGGCCCGATGGTCGATAGGTACCTTGGCCATAGCTAAAAGATCGGCGCAGCCCTTACGATGGGCCTCAAACCAGTCTCCTGCTACCACTTCATTTACCTCTCCATCAGGAGTAAATACTACGTTAACCAGGAAAGCAGGATTCAGGGCCTTGCATACTTCCTCCATATCCTCGCTGACCCTATTACCCTCCAGCTTACCACAAATAGTTTCCGGATTGCACCCGCCGCCTACCTCGTCAGTAAGAGCCAGCAGGTGATTATGGTTAATCGTCTTAAGTCCGGAAACACCGGGCATCACGCCTTTGCGTCCACCACCAAAGCCGGCAAAAGGATGTAAAGAAACTGCGCCGGTAATGATTATCTTGTCAGCCCCTGATACCTTGGCGTCCTGCCAAATAGGCGTACCACGGGAAGTTTCTCCTTTGTAGACCAAATCCGGTGCTTTGCAATCATGCTGATAAATCTTTATTCTTTTAACTACTTCTTCACCGTACACCGTCAGATTTTCCTCCGGCGTATGTCCTCTGTGAGTGCCTGTTGCCACCACCAGGATAATATCGCTGTCCGGTACCCCGGCAGCATTTAACTCGTCCAAAACCACCGGTAAAAAGTCCTTGCTTCTTACCAATCTGGTTAGGTCGCTGGCAGTAATCGCCACCTTGTCACCCTTTTGTACTACTTCCCGCAGCGGTTTGCTGCCAATGGGATTGCGCAAGGCACGCAAGGTTTCTGCTTTTAGGTCAGGTTTAACCTCCGCCTTGTTACCATGAATATCATAAATTACTTTTTCTTCCGGCAAGTCTACAGGCTGGAAGCCCTTGCCAAAAGGTATCTGATAAGTTTTTAAAGCCACACTGATTTCCCCCTGCTATCTAAAATTATTGCCACGAAAGAGCAACACTATGTCATACATTTTAATATTATAGCACTAAAAGTATACACTTGGCAAAAGGAAAAGAGTGGTACTTTAAAATGGTGTAAACTTACCTGCTTTTTGTTATTTTTAATATAATTGTAGTAATTTGTCTATTGCAAAAGTTCTGGTTGTGGTATAATAAGGGGTAATTTATTGGGTTTCTTGCACTTATAATCTAGATTTAAATCGGGGTATTAATCAATTATGTCTAATCACGAAAATGTAAAAAAGAAGAGGTCAATTATGGGAACAATTTTTTCTTGCTTCTTAGCAATCATTATGGCAGGACTACTTTCCATCGCGGCTTTCTTTGGCTTGGCTAAATTCAGCACGGCCAATATGCTGTCCAAGGAAATGATACAGCCTGCTTCTTCACAGTTCTTTGATGCCAAGGGAACTTTGCTGTGCACAGTGGATTCCGAAGAGGATCGTCTACCGGTAGCCATTGGCAAGGTACCTAAGGATTTGCAAAATGCTTTCCTGGCTGCAGAAGATATTCGTTTCTACGAGCATGGCGGCATTGATTTCAAGGGCATTGCCAGAGCACTGTATACCAACGTTCTGTACGGAGAGATGCAAGGTGGTAGTACTATCACCCAGCAGCTGGCCAAGAACTACTTCCTGACTCAGGAAAGAACCATTACCAGAAAAATTCACGAGGCTTTCATTGCTCTCCAGTTGGAGCAAAAGTATTCCAAGCAGGAAATCTTCGAAATGTATCTGAATCAGATTTATTTCGGTCAAGGCGCTTACGGCGTGGAGACCGCAGCCAATACTTACTTTGGCAAGCATGTACAGGATTTGAATTTGGCGGAGTGCGCTATGCTAGCCGGCATTCCCAAGAGTCCTAACTACTATTCCCCTATTTCCAATCCTAAGGCCGGTGCAGAAAGACAAAAGACTGTACTGGAGCAGATGGTGAAATACGGCTTTATCAATCAGTCTCAAATGGACAAGGCTTTGGCTACCAAGCTGGTTTACAAGGGCATGGCCACCAACCTTGGTTCCAAAAAGTACTTTGTGGATTATTGTATTCAGCTACTTATTGACCAGTATGGTCCTGATGCAGTTTACAAGCAGGGTCTGAAAGTGTACACCACTTTGGATCCGGAGATGCAGGCTTGCGCTGAAAAGGCCGCCTCCGAAACTCCTACCTACTACACAGACAAGGCCAAGCAAAAACAACCGCAATCTGCTATCGTAGCGGTAGATCCGCAAACCGGTTTCATCAAGGCCATGATTGGCGGTCGCGGTACTGACCAATTCAACAGGGCAGTTTTAGCTGAACGTCAGCCCGGTTCTTCCTTCAAGCCTTTTGTTTACTTAAATGCTATTGAGCAGGGTGCTACTCCCAACACCATGATTGATGACTCTCCTATCCCAGGTGCTTGGAACCCTCAAAACTATGACCGCCGTTTCCATGGCAAGATTACCATGCGAACTGCTATTATCAATTCCTTTAACATTCCTGCCATTAAGATGTCCAATCAATATGGCAATGAGAAAGTAGTGGCTTTAGCTAAAAAGATGGGTATCACTACCCTAGTGGAAAGTGGCAATCTCACTGATGCTAACCCTTCCATGGCTTTAGGCGGTTTGACCCACGGTGTTACTCCCTTGGAAATGGCCGGTGCTTTTGGCGCTATGGCCAACATGGGTAAGTTTAACAAGCCTGTTGCTATTTCTAAGATTCTTGATCGTAACGGCAAGGTTCTGTTCCAATATGAACCTAAACCGGTTCAGGTTTGCAAACCCAGCAGTGCTTATATGCTGGTTGATATGATGCGCGATGTTATGCGGCGCGGTACCGGTACAGGCGCCGCTGTCAGCAGACCTTGCGCCGGCAAGACCGGTACTACCAGCGAGTATCATGACGCCTGGTTCGTAGGCTTTACTCCCAACCTATCCTGCGCAGTATGGATTGGCGATGACAACAACGAGCCTCTGGGCGGTATGACCGGTGGCGGTGAGCCTGCTACCTTGTGGCACATTTTCATGGCTAATGTTATCAATAATGATTTGTTGCCATACGCTGATTTTGAAAAACCCGATGGCTTTAAGATGCCGGCTCCTGTAGCCGATATCGGTGGCGGTGACAAGGATAAGAAGAAAGATGAAAAGAAGGACGACAAGAAGCCTGCTCAAGACAACAACCAAAACACCGGCAAAACCATTGATGCCGGGAAGTTGCCCGGTAGCAATGAAGGTGGCAAGATTAGCGTTCCCAAACCACCTAGACCTTCTGCTCCCTCCACTACCCCTGCTGTTCCCAAGAGTGTGCCCAAGCCACCTTCTAAACAGTAATAGTCTTCATAGAATTTTTGATTGTAAATAATAGAATTAAGCTATTAGTATTAATTGGCTTTTTTATGCTATAATTTATTCATGTTCCACAAAATAATAAGAGGTGACTAAATTGGAAAATACCAGTCCTATTAAGATTGTTGATTTAACCTTGAGAGATGGCCATCAGTCTCAAGCTGCTACCCGTATGCGTACCAGTGATATGCTTCCTGTTTTGGAGCAAATGGACGATTTAGGGTTTTATGCTTTAGAGTGCTGGGGCGGTGCTACCTTCGATTCCTGCCTACGTTTTCTCAACGAGGATCCATGGGAAAGACTCCGTACCATCAGAAAGCATGTAAAGAAAACAAAGTTGCAAATGTTGCTCCGTGGCCAAAATATTTTGGGCTACAACCATTATGCCGATGACGTTGTCCGTGAATTCGTTTTCCGCAGCGTAGCTAATGGTATTGATATCATTCGTATTTTTGATGCTTTAAACGATGTCCGCAACCTGGAAGCCGCTATGAAGGCTACCAAAGAAGCCGGCGCTCATGCACAAGGAACTTTCGTATACACCATCAGCCCTTACCACAAGGACAGCGATTTCGTTAAATTGGCTCATCAGTTAGAAAATATGGGCGCAGATTCCATTTGCATTAAAGATATGTCCGGTCTTTTAGCTCCTTATGCAGCTTATGACCTGGTTAGTGCTTTAAAATCTGAAATTAAGATTCCTATCAATGTTCACTCCCACTGCACCAGCGGTATGGGCAGCATGGCTATTTTGAAATCTATAGAAGCAGGCGTTGATATGATTGATACCTGTATTTCTCCTTTTGCCATGAGCACCAGCCACACCTGCACCGAGTCCATCATTGATACCCTGACCGGTCGTCCCAGAGATCCTCACATTGATGTAAACAAGATTTATCCTATTGCTGAGCATTTCAAGAAAGTTAAAACCGCTTTGGCAGCTGACTTTAAGCTCAATACCAACCTTGGTATCGATCCTCAAGTTTTGTCCTTCCAAATTCCCGGTGGTATGCTTTCCAATTTGCGTAAACAATTAACCGAGCAAGGCGTAGCCAACAAATATGAAGAGCTGCTGAAAGAAATGCCTCATGTTCGTGCTGATTTAGGCTACCCTCCTTTGGTAACTCCTTCCAGCCAGATTGTAGGCTCCATGGCCACCTTGAATGTTATGTTTGGCAGCTACAAGATGATTCCTAAGGAAGTAAAGGATATGGTACGTGGCAAGTACGGCCGTACTCCAGGTCCTATCAGCGAAGAATTGAAAGCCAAGATTCTGCTCAACGGTGAAAAACCTATTGACCACCGTCCTGCTGATGATATCGCTCCTCAAATGGATTTGATGAAAAAGGCTTTGGCAGAAAAAGGTTATCCCAACGCTTCTATAGAGGATGTTTTAAGCTATGCTCTCTTCCCTGAAGTGGCTTTAGCCTTCTTCCAAAAGAACCGTTAATTAAACAGTGCAGCTAAAAAGGCGTGAACCATTAGGTTCACGCCTTTTGTCTAGTTTAAGATATGCTGCTTATATCGTTCGCAGTTTATTGCCACGGGCTCCTGTGCCATGCGGCCGGCTTTACGGAATAAACTTATTTTTGGCCGGTCC
>Ga0268357_101195_pt1 | contig 20060 bp, 9 predicted proteins | sample BioMet10_FD_192466 | JGI IMG/M metagenome (GOLD analysis project Ga0268357, IMG submission 192466) | Sewage microbial communities from Oakland, California, United States - Biofuel 10 (Illumina Assembly) | ecosystem: Engineered > Wastewater > Sewage > Unclassified | place: USA: California... | reverse complement strand
TGATCACCAGCTCGAGGTCTGGGACTAAAGCAACGGAGTCAACAGCAATCTGGAAGTTCTTGTAAGAGGATCCACGGGAACCAATGAAAGCCACCTGCTTGAGACGAGCGACTGATCGATAGGTATAGGTGGAATCAAATCCAAGACAAATCACTGTAGTTGGAATCGATGCAGCGGAAGGAATGTACTCTAGCAAGTCACGCTTCGTACTCTCAGATATACAGATGAGTCCCTGGGAATGTCTCACAGCCCTCGAAATCTGCCAGATTGAAAAGTGTTGAGTGATGCCCGAATAGTATTTTTTGCAGATAAAGTCATACACTGTCGTTATGTTGATGCATCCCCTTCCCACTCCAAGACGGTAGTCGGAAGAATGAAAGAGACATTTTCCAGAGACGGGAACCTTCCTTATCTCATCAATCCTAAGTGGTAAGTCATGATTCACGCCATTCGTAGAGCAAGCATGCCCCTGCTTTGCCCGAATGATGTTGTTTACAGCATCCGTTCGCTCAATTATCTCGACATCAAGCGTCGGATCCTCTATGAGACGAGACTGGAGGTTTGACCAATAAACCGATCCGCCACCAGCCCGCTGAAGGCTGTAAACAATATTGTCCATTACGAGACGTTGGGGGCAGCCAGACTGCATGTTTTGCCATTCTCTAGAAGTTCTATTCTTTGTTCACGGGCAAGTTTGAGGCCCTGTCTATAATTCACGCAGCACACAGGAAGCTTCACGCACATACCCAAGAGCCATTATGCGTCATAGTAGCTTGTGGAGCGGAGAGGAACAACAGCCGGCAGAAAGAACGGTATGTCATGAATGATATGTTTTCAGAGATAGCAAAGTATTCCCTTTCTGACATCCTTAGAATGGGCTATTCCTTCGTTATGACGAAGTTGTTTTTCCCAAAAGCGCAACTAGTCAGAAGGCCGATCTCAATCAGGCAAAAAAAGCAATTTAACTATAGCGAGGGCTTTACTACTGGCAAGAACTGCCGTATCGAAATCTTTGGTGAGGGTAAAATTGCAATCGGCACAAATTGTCATATTGGCGACAATGTGCACATGGTGGCGTCAAGTTCTTTGACTTTTGGGAATGGTTGCCTTCTCGCCTCAAAAGTGTTCATTAGCGATACAAGCCATGGCTCGTATAGAGCAGACGGGTGCCAGCCTAGCACCCCGCCGAACGACCGTCCTTTGTGTGGTGACCCGGTTACGATCGGAGACAACGTATGGATTGGCGAGAATGTGGTCATCCTGCCGGGGACGCACATCGGCAATGGCTGCGTGATCGGCGCAAACGCCGTAGTAACAAAAGATCTCCCCGAAAATTGCATAGCCGTGGGATCCCCCGCCAAACCGATAAAGCGCTTTGACGAAAAGACAGTCTCGTGGACCGTCATTGATAATTGATGCTCTGTGAAACGCATCCGAGACAACACTACGAAAGGATGTTGTCGAGCTATCAGCTCTCTTCGGCCTCAAGAATCAGACGATATATTTAGGTTCGATTTATATATGTGTGTTTCTTACCAAAGATTTTTGGAAAACCTTTTCCACGTACATCATCTTCTCTCTCAGAGATAAGGAACGCCCCTGATTATGACGCTGCAACATTACCTAAGATAGACATCCAATCCCCTAGCGAATACCTCGGCTGTTCCACTTGTCGTTCATTTTAGAGTCCAGTGCGGAAGCTGTCATATGTATCGCGCAATGTTCTCTCAAAAGGAATCTCCGGTTCCCACACAAGCCGCTTGCGGGCCTTGGCAGCGTCACAGCAGATGACTGGGTTATCGGATGGGCGCAGCAACTTCGAGTCCACCTTGACCTCGATTGGTTGCGATGAGAATCCTCTGATTGTGTCCAAGACATCACACAAGGACCGTGCAATGCCGCTACCTATATTGAAAATCTCATTGCAGTAGTTGCTTTCTAGGAGCAGACGATACGCCCGCACAACGTCACGTACGTCAGTGAAGTCGCGAGCCACCTCAAGATTACCTACTGACAATGTGCCTGACATTCCAGATGCGTCAATCTCGGCGACTCGCTTGCACCAGCCAGCAATCACAAAGTCTGGAGACTGGCCGGGTCCAGCGTGGTTGAAAGAACGTGTGCAGTAGATCTTGAGACCGTAATGCGAGGCATACGCCTCGGCGAACCGCTCCTGTGCCATCTTGGATATGCCGTAGGGATTGGTGGCATCAATCGGATCAGCTTCGCAAAGTGGTGCATCAGAGGGTGAATATTCCTCACTTGATCCCACAACCAACACCTTAGGCTGGAATTCCAACGACTTGGCCGCCTCGAATACGTTGAGCGCACCACAAACGTTGAGTTCCATCGTCAACTGCGGGGAATACCAAGAGGCTCCCACTGAGGCGACAGCCGCGAGGTTCACGATCACGTCAGGCTGGAACTTCTGACAGATAGACAGAACGTCAGCCTGATCGGTGATGTCGCCCGATTGATAACCAGCATACTCGGCATAGCGCGCGCTATCCTGCCTGTCAGTTCCATAGGCCACATAGCCATGGGAGACGAGCTCGCGTGCGAGATGCCCACCAACAAATCCGTTTGCCCCGAAAATCAGTGCTCTCATACACGTTTCGCCTCGCTACGGGCGAGCCCAAGATCGTGTGCCGTCATGATGTGGCAGAGCCGCTCGCAGCTGGTCCTGGAGGGATCCCACCCGAGGACGGTCTTGGCCTTGGCCGGGTCACCCCATAGGTCCACGACGTCGGTCGGACGGTAGAAGTCGGGGTTCACGCAGACGAGCGCCTTGCCCGTGGCGGTGTCATAGCCCCTCTCGTCCAGACCTTCGCCCTCCCAACGGAGTCTGATGCCCACCTCGTCGAAGGACCATGTGCAGAACTCGCGGACCGTGTGCTGCTCGCCCGTGGCGATGACGAAGTCATCGGGCTCGTCCTGCTGCAGGATGAGCCACATGCACTCGACGTAATCCTTCGCGTAGCCCCAGTCGCGCCGGGAGCTGAGATTACCGAGTTCGAGGTGGTCCTGCAGGCCACAGGAGATACGTGCTGCCGCCAGCGTGATCTTGCGGGTGACGAAGCCTTCCCCACGACGCGGGCTCTCGTGGTTGAAGAGGATCCCGTTCGCGGCGAACATGCCATAGGCCTCGCGGTACTCGCGCATCATCCAGAAGCCGTACTGCTTGGCGACGGCGTAGGGGCTGTAGGGGTGGAAGGGCGTCTCCTCGTTCTGTGGGACCTCCTCGACCTTGCCGTAGAGCTCGGACGTGGAGGCCTGATAGATGCGAGTTTTCTTCTCGAGGCCGAGGATGTGCACGGCCTCGAGAATGCGCAGCACACCGATGGCGTCGATGTCCCCCGTGTACTCCGGCGCGTCGAACGAGACGCCCACGTGGGACTGGGCGGCGAGGTTATAGATCTCGTCCGGTTGCGTCTCGCTGATGATGCGGGTGAGCGAGCTGGAGTCAGCAAGATCACCATTGTGCAGCTTCACGCTGCCGTCCACCAGCAGATGGTCGATACGGCCCGTCGTATGCTCCGCAGAGTGACGCATGACGCCGTGGACCTCGTAGCCCTTGGAGAGCAACAGCTCCGAGAGATAGCTGCCGTCCTGGCCCGTGATACCCGTGATGAGTGCGATCTTGCCCATAGCATGTCCTTTCCAGGAAGTGTCTTACATAAGATGAGCGCGGAGGTCGGACTCCATGCGCTCGAGAACCTTGGAGGCCTCGGCGTCGGAGGCGGCACACGCAAAGAGATAGCACTTGAGCTTCGGCTCGGTGCCGGACGGGCGCACGATCAGGCGGCTGCCCCCGACGAGGTCCCACTGCAGGACGTTGCTGGCCGGGAGGACCTGGACGGGCCCGCCCGGCATGGCGTTGATCGTGGGCATCGGCGCGCCATGGATGTAGTCGGTCGTGCGGCTCACGGCGAGTCCGGCGACTTCGCCTAGGGCGGCATCACGCAGGCGCGACAGAACGGCACGCATCCGTGCTGGTCCATCGATACCCCGATATGGTATCGAGACCTGCTCGGTGGCAAAATGCCCGAACTCGTCACGCAGCCGTGCGAGCCTCTCCACGAGGTCCGTTCCCGCCGCCTTGCAGTCTGCCGCCAGCTCGCAGGCGAGCAATGCCGCGACAACACCATCCTTGTCACGCACGTAGCTACCCTTGAGGTAGCCGACGCTCTCCTCCAGGCCAAGGAGGAAGCGGTCCTGCCCGCCCGCCGCCTCGAGAACCCCAATCTGCTCGCCGATGAACTTGAAGCCCGTGAGCGTACGGCGCAGCTCGAAGCCGTAGTGCCTTGCCAGGGCGTCGACCATCGGCGTCGTGACGACCGTGGTCACGACGACCCGGTCCGCGAGGGCGCGGCCGGCAGCCGTCTCCCGGCGGCAGAGCCAGTCGAGCATCAGCACCCCGACGTCGTTGCCGGACAGTAGCCGCCAGCCATCGCCATGCCGCACGGCGACGCCCATGCGGTCGCAGTCGGGATCGGTGGCGACGAGCATGTCGGCACCGCGCCGCCTCGCCAGGGCCAGCCCGCGACCGAGCGCGTCCGGTGACTCGGGGTTGGGGTAGGGGCAGGTCGTGAAGGAGGGGTCGGGGCCCGCCTGCTCCGGCACCACCGAGACGTCATCGAAGCCGGCACGACGGAGGACCTCGGGCACGAAGGCGCCACCGGTGCCGTTGAGGGGCGTGTAGACGACGGCGAGGTCCCTCTTGGACGCCGCGCCGATGCCTGCCGACTCATGGAGCACGGCCCTCTTGTAGCGTTCCATGACGTCCGCCCCGACCCAGGAGATGCGCCCCGAGGCCAGCCCGGCGCCGAAGTCCTCGTGGCGGACGCCGTCGAAGGTGTCCGTCGCCCGGATGCGTGCCCATATCGCCTGGGCATCCCCGGTCGTGATCTGGCAGCCGTCCGGCCCGTAGACCTTGTAGCCGTTGTACTCGGCGCGATTGTGGCTCGCCGTGATCACGACGCCCGCGGCGCAGCCGACCTCGCGCACCACGAAGGAAAGCGTCGGGGTCGGGACAGGGCCCCTGCAGATGCGGGCGGCCATGCCGTTGGCGGCGAGGACCTCGGCGGTCGTGCGGGCGAAGACGTCGGAGTCACGGCGCGTGTCATAGGCGATCGCCACCGCAAGGTCGCCCCCTCCCGTGCCATGGGTCGCGCGCAGCCAGCTCGCCAGACCTTGGGTCGCGCGGGCGACGGTGTAGACGTTGAGCCTGTTCGGGCCGGCACCCATCTTGCCGCGGATGCCGCCCGTGCCGAACGTCACGTCGTGGCAGAAGGCGTCGGCGAGCTCGTTCTCGTCACCCTCGAGCTCCGAGAGCGACGCGGAGCAGGCGCAGGCACGGTCCTGCCAGCGCCGCCACTCGCCCTGGACATCGAGGAGATGGTTGACCCCCTCCGGCACGCACACGTCAATGACGTGCAGCTCCTCGGTCGCGTGGACGACGGCTTTGGCACCGACCGGGATGCGAGCGACGTCGCCCGGGGCAAGTGCCTCCCCGCGTCCGTCGACCTCGATGGCGCCGGCACCGGAGACGATGGTCCAGACCTCCGAGCAACCCTCGCGAGCAAGCGTACACGGGCCCTCGCCCGAGGCGATGACGAGCTCCTTCGTCACAATCTCGCGGCCATCCGGCTCGGTGTGGGCGGAAAGCACGTGGTACTCGCCCCAGGGCCGCCTCTCGTACATGGGTCGCGAGAGCTGCGCCTCCTGTACGAGGCCCTTGATGTGGGCGCTCTCGTCCTTGCCCGTCACGAGAATGCCGTCGGGGGTCGCCACCACGGCTGCGTCGGATATGCCCGCGACGACGAGGGGCAGGTTGGTCTCGTTGACCACGTTGACGTTATGACAGGTGGCGACGTCCATCGTCACACGACCCGCAGCCGCCTCTGCCATCTCCTCGGTCAGGGTGTTCCAGGTGCCGAGGTCCTTCCACATGCCCTCGTAGGGCACGACGGCCACGGACCCCGCCCTCTCGACGACCTCATAGTCGAAGGAGTTCTTCGGCAGGGCGCCATAGTGCTCGCGGAGTTCCTCGAAAGAGGATGCGTCGTAATAGCGTTTGGTGATTGCGGCGAGATAGCCAAGGTGGAATGCGAACACCCCGCAGTTCCAAAGGCCGCCCCTACGAATGAACTCGCGGGCTCGCGACTCGTCAGGCTTCTCCTTGAACTCCCGGACCGGACGTGCCTCGCCTCCACCGGGCTGAGGGTCGGGCAGGATGTAGCCATACTTCTCGGAGGGGTAGGTCGGCCTCACTCCAAGCAGCACGAGCTCGCCCGCACCGTTCTGCACCGCAGCATCGAGATCGGGGATGTGGTCGTAGTAGCTCTGGTCGGCATAGGTGTCGATGGGCATCACGACCACGGTGTCGTTGGCATCGACGTGCCGCTCGAGGACCAGACTGGCACAAGCAAGCATGATGGCGGGAGCCGTGTCACGCCGCTCGGGCTCAAGCACCGTGATGTAGTCTCCCGCAAGCTGTGACTCGAGGTACTCCCGATGAATGGCCGAGGCCGCCACCGTGATGTCGACATCGGCGGGCACGTTGCGGATCTGCCCGAAGACGCGTTGCACCATCGAGACGTGGTGGCCGTCTGCGTCTCGCAGCACCTTGAGGAACTGCTTTGGCCGTGTGTTGGTCGACAGCGGCCACAACCGCGTGCCTGAGCCTCCGGAAAGTAGGACTATATGGATGCGCGACATAGTGTTGGGGGCTCCTCGAATGGATGTGCACGACAGTTGATATGCTACTGCATACGCTTATTTTGCACATGAACCAAGGTGCTGCTTTTGGAATTGGGCTTCTACAATATTGTTACAAGCTTGACAGTGTGACATGACGCCCCCTATAGAAAAGCACTCCTGGATAAGAGTTGGTCGGAAAGGGTCCCGTTGTCCTCGGCCACATTTTTCTTAAGGGTTCATACTTTTTGGATTGCCCCTTCGGTCCGAATGCCCCATGGATTATCTTTGCGGACATGCCATCTAGTGAGACATTCGTGCACAATAGGAAGGATTTCGAAACGCAGGCGAGCGGTAGCTCGTGCGGATGGACATGGATGGAGCACACCATTTCATCAAAACAGGACAAAAAGCCTGAACCGCTATCGCTTAGGCGCAACATGTTCTTCAATGCCTTGGGCAGTCTCATGTATCAAGGGTGTCTCTGGCTTACCACGGTTCTAGTCGTTATCCTGTCTTCAGGGTATAACGATTCTGGGCTGCTTGCCTTTGCCATGGCGGTGGGCAACATGTTCAATCCCATCGCAACGTACAACATGCGTCCATACCAAGTGTCCGATGTCAAAGGTGACTACTCTCAAAACAACTACGTCGCCTTTCGTTTGGTGACGTTGGTCATAGGCTTCATTATCATCATCCCCTACACATTCGTCTCGAGCAACGATCCATTGACAATTTGCGTCGTACTTATCTACCTTCTCTTTAAGGCGGATGAGGCATTTTGCGATGTTTTTTATGGGGTTGAGCAGCGAGCAGAGCGTATGGACTTTATTGGGATCTCTCAGTTCCTACGTGGTATTGTCCTTGTAACTACCTTTTCCGTTGGTCTCTTCCTTTCTAGGAGCCTTCCCATTGCCGTCGTTGCCATGTCACTGTCCTGCATGGCAGTAACGTTTCTCTACGATTTTCCCCACGCCTCACGTTTTGCCTACTTGAGGCCCCATATCCAATACAGTCAAGCTTTGATTCTTCTCAAGAGTTGCCTTCCTCTTGTAGTCTCAACCCTCTTTATTGGCATGGTAGTTTCGCTATCACGCCAATGCTTCTCAAATCTCTACGGAACAGAAGAGTTGGGTCGTTATGCCGCCGTTGCTACGCCTGCTGTTCTGGTGCAAGCGGCAGCGCGCTATTTGTATGCGCCTGTGCTTGCCCCCCTCTCAGCCGATTGGAACAAGGGGGGTTCCTCGTTTCGTAGGAGCTTCATAAAGACAGCTGCACTGATGTGCCTGTGTTGTGCCGCGATGGTTATCATCCTATCCGTTGTCGGTGGTCCTCTTCTTATGCTTGTGTATGGGAGTGGCATCTCGGATTACGTCTATCTGTTTCCATGGGTTCTCGTTGGGGCGGCTTTGATAGCCTTCTTCTGCTTCGTGACTGACATTCTAATTGTCTGTCGGAATTTACGATGCCTGCTTGTCTCTGCGACGGTTGCGATCGTCATTACGGCTGTTACTATGCTTCCGCTTGAGAGGCTATTTGGCATGAGTGGGATAAACTATACGATTATCAGTGCAGCCTCGGTCGGTATCGTGGTTGCCTGCTTCTCCATGTTTTGGAGTATAAGAAAGCACGAAAGTTAGGTAAATCCGTCCGCTGAACAGCCAGTGGACTCGGAGCTTCATATGCGGTGATCATATCCTTATGCTGGGTATGATTATCTGGAGCCAAGAAAGGAAGACGCATGTACTCCGCAGCAAATCATACGTTTGCCATCTGTGCTTATCATGACAATCCATTTCTAGAGACAACCATTGAGTCTCTCGAAAAGCAGACCGTCCTCGGCCAAATTGTTCTGTCTACCTCAACGCCCAGCACATATATTGCGGATATTTGTTCTCGGCACAACATCAAGCAAATTGTGAATCCCCACCCAAACCATGCGGGTGACGATTGGAACTATGCGTATGATTCCGTTACAACCCCGCTTGTGACGATTGTTCACCAAGATGATTACTACGAACCTCGATTTCTTGAAATGACCCTTAAGCGACTCAACGAACGAAGCCGCGACGATGTTGTCATTCTCTTTTCTGATTACTACGAGCTTCGAAATGGCAAGAGGGAGAGCCAAAATACGACGCTTCGAGTAAAGAGGATCATGAATGCTGTCTTTCGGTGGCCTGGTGCTGCTGGAAATCGTTTTGCCCGGAGAAGAGTTCTGTCATTTGGATGTCCGATTTGCTGTCCTGCCGTGACCTTTGTGAAGAAAAACGCCGGAGATTCGGTTTTTGACACGCACTATATTGATTCATGTGACTACAAGACTTGGGTTGATCTTGCGAATCTCAAAGGTTCCTTTGTCTATATTCCAGAAGAACTGATGGGGCATAGGATTTATGCCGAGTCTGCAACGACGCACAATCTTGGCGAGGGAATTCGAAAGGTTGAGAGTGAGAAGATTCTCGAGTCCTTTTGGCCCGCTCCGGTGGCTCGTATGATTGGTCGTCTCTATTCGACAAGCGAGAAGAGCAATGATCTAAAGTAGTTTTAATACTTCCTGCCAGAAAACCCGCTGGTTGGTTTGCCTTACCTAGCTGAGCTACCTTATGCTTCGCCTGACCGAAAGGGGCTCCGGCGGTGCTGTCTTCTCTTTTACTTCAACGTATGATGCCCATCCCTCTTGAAGTCCTCGCTGCCATACCTTGACATCTTATCGTATGATGCTGGTTGTTTAATCTGAGAAAAATACACAAAAGATGACGGCACTGTTCTGCCCCTCTCCATCGGGCGAGCTGACCCTACGGATGCTTCGGAGCATGTCTCACGGCATCGCGCAGATGTCTTGCCGACCATGTTAGTGCACGTCCAGCCTTGAAGGAGATTGAATTAGTAACCCTCGCCAATGCCTCATCCGCAAAAGCGACCCGTACACGAAGAGCCGCGAGCTCCGAATCCTTGCCCGCAATCGCCTGCTCGAGCTCGTGGACGTGTGCCCTCTCCCCGTTCAGGCCCACGAGCTTCAGGCGGGCCGTCGAGAGGAGGGTATCCCACATGAGACGCGAGGGTCCGGAGCCCGGGCCGTCCGACGTCTCCGGGGCCACGCCGGCAAACACGTCCCCCCACAGCCGTACGTAGTCGAAGCCGGCGAGCTCCGTCACGTGGGCGCGGCCCTCGGCACCGAGCCTGCGGGCGTATCCGGGGTCGAGGAGCACCTGCGCGACCTCCCGCGCGAGCGCGTCCTCGTCACCCATGGGGGCGACGAGGACCCCACGATGCCCCTCGAGCAGGGTGAGGTAGGCCATGTCGTAGGTGACGCAGGGCACTCCCGAGGCCTTCGCCTCGGCAAGGGCCAGCGGCCAGCCCTTGTAGCGAGACGTCAGGAGGAAGACGCTGGCCCTTCGATATACCTCGGGCATCCCCTCCTCATCGACGGGACCAGCGATCTCAAGGGCGTCCGCGATGCCCAGGCGGGACGCCGCCTCCTCAAGGTCCGCCCGAGCCCGCTCGCTTGCGGGCCCGACCATGAGGAGTCGCGCATCAGGTACCCGCTCGATCACCTTCCCCATCACGGAGAGCGCGGAGAGCGGGTCCTTGTCGACCTCGACGCGTCCCACCCACAGGACCGTGTGGCCGCCGAGCGCGGCGGCAGGGGCCTGCAGGCAGGCCTGCGGCATGGGGTTCTGCGTGAGGTAGACCCTCCTGTTGAAGTTCTCCCAGAACGCCCGGTCGGCGGCGGAGAGACACACGACGGCGTCGGCCATGCGGTAGATGGGCGGCAGCGCGAGGAAGTCCGGGACGTCATAGCCGAGGAGCACGGAGAAGGTCCCATGGGTATGAATGGTGACAGAGACGCCCGAGGCCTTGGCGAGGAGAATGTCCCAGGGGAGCGTCGGGGAAAGCCACTGGCAGTAGACGAGCATGTCGACGCCATGCGCCGAGAGGGCACGCGAGAGCGCCTCGGCACGCACCCGATAGCGTCCCCCCGTCGCCTCGAAGCAGCTCGGGAGGGTCTCGAGCGCGACCCCCTCGGGAAGCCGAAACGCGGGATCCCCTCCCCCCTCGTCGACCAGAAGCACGACCCCGAACCCCATGGAGCGCCACAGCACCAGGAGGTCGCGCGTCACGTGCTCGGCCCCTCCCGTCCCCATGGTGTGATAGTAGGCGGCAACCGTGTGCACGGTATCCGTCCCCCTCGCAAGCGAGCGCGCCCCCAGGGCCGCCTCGATGACGCAGACGGGCTCGTCCCAGTGACGAGCGGCCAGGGCGGACACCGCCTCGGGGACGGGCCACCTGCCCAGGAGGGCGTCGAGGGCAGCGGGACGATCAGGGGCCGTCACGGCATGCGGAAAACGAAGCACGGGGTCAGCGAGAATGCGATCGCGCAGGGCCTCGTAGTCCTCGCGACAGACCTCCCTAAGCTCTCTCTCGTCCAGGAAGGAGGCCACTCGCTCGACCGCCAGCTCCCCCGCGCATATCTGGTCGTAGCGCTCGGCCGTGAGGTCGCACGCATCGGCGCGGGTGCCGCCCACGCCCATGGAGTAGTGGTAGGCGGGAAGGTCTGACCTGCTCACGAGCACATCCGCGAGCGAGGCCACGACGAAGTAGAGGTAGGCGTCCTCACACTGGAACATCCGCTCCGCCGGGACGAGGGCGAAGGCCTGGCGGGCGAGGTCGGCCGAGAGGAGCTTGCCGCAAAGGCTCCAGGTGAGCCTGTCGTCGCGGTATGTCGCGTGCAGGATGTCCTCCGGCCCCTCGGCCACAAGGTCTGGAGCGGCATACATCTGCGCCCGACCGCACACCACCTCGGGAGCAGGGGAAGCGCCCGTGTATTCGGGCACGATGGAGAAGTTGACGATGTCCGCAGTGGTATCCCTCTGCACCACAAGCGCACGCTCGCAGACTTGGGGATCGAGCCAGTCGTCGGCGTCGAGGAAGAGGACGTACGAACCCCGGGCGGACTCGAGGCCCGTACGGCGGGCCTCGAGTGCCTGGCGGTTCTGTTCGTGTGAGACGAGGCGGACGCGGGAGTCGCGCTCCGCGAGCGCCTCTGCCACCGCATGCGTGGAGTCCGTGCTCGCGTCATCTACGACGATGACCTCGAGGTCACGCATGCTCTGGGAGAGACAGCTCTCCACCGCCCGGTCAAGTGTCGCGGCATCGTTATACGTCGGGATGATAACGCTCACCTCAGGGTTTTCCATAAGCTCTTCTCCCCCTACGTTCTGAAATGGCTGAGTTGTCCAGACGGTTCTCCAAGTATGCAGAGAGATTCCAGCCAAGTGTCTTTCTCGCCTTACATTATTTGAGCTAACGAGCCGAAGGGAGCCGGCACCGTCCTCTCGTCTGTCATTGACATTGTGAAACCCTTATCACTCGCACGAACATGCATGAGAAGAGCGAGCCTTTCGCAGATCTGGCAATGCAAATCCTACCATTGCATCTACAGAGCCTCTTCTGCATCCCTCCCTCGATCTGAGGTTGATAAGAGAAGTGACCTAATGACGTTATCGCCTAACGACTGATGCTGCATCCGCGGCTAGAATCTACCTTAGCCCGATGCTTATCAAGAGGCATAATTCACTTTATATATTTGATACCCATCCCCTTCTCCCTCGTCCTCGAAGAAAACGCCATCCTGTGGCTGATTAGTCAGCTGCAATGGGGACACGATGTATCCTATACCAAGCTTTTTCATATCTGCATAGTTGAGCACCAAGTGAAAGGTATCTCCTTGGATAAGCTCAAAGGAAGTCTCCTCTGACGTCAGGCTCACCACAATGTGAGCATAACGATTATAGATGTCCTCGCTAGACAAGGTCGGGTCGAGTAGCTTCCATCTCTGTATATCTGGGACAGTGTTCGTACAGTTAATTGTCGGCGCGCCAGCGGCAACGCAGATATTCTGAGTTGCCAACGATTCCGTAGCAACCCACAAATCATTACCCGAACTCTCGCTTTCGGTTGCCTGGGAGGCATCTGTTTCTTCGTCTGCCAAAACTCCCTTGACGGCAGCGGCCAGTTGAGAGTCAGTCACTATACTCGTACCTATCTGTATTGGATTAACGCAAACACCACTTGTAACCAACAGAACCGTGCAGAGGAGAAGCAGAGCTTTCTCGTGCCTTGCATTTCTTGTAACAAGAATTGTAAACAGGGTATAAAATATACAAACAATTATAGGGAGAAGAATAGATATATATAGCCCTCTAAGATACCCGCCCGCAGCCACACGGTAGAGCAAAACGAGGGCAGTGCCTCCAATAATTGATGTAAAAGTAATAAGTATAATGCGCGTGCCTCCTGCCATAGTAGTCAGAAGACCAGGTTTTACTTCAGAATCTGTTTCGTCGTGATCGCAATGAAGGGCCAGCGCCCGGATGAGCAGAATCATCTCGATGTAGCCAATTGCCCCTATGAGACGGAAAGCCGGGACATTGCTCATCAATGTCACACGGGCGACAACACATGGAATACCAACTGCCATAAATATAATAAAGAATGCATCAAGTATGAGCATGCTGATCAATAAGGGATCATGCTGCTTTTTGTAAAATACCTGCCAGGACGCCAAGATAGTGCCTAGGGGAAACAACGTGAATAGTCCTGAAAACTCGCAGGCGTTAGTAGGAGCAGAGGACGGAACGATGGGATTAAAAACGCTTGCACCATAATCGAAAAGACACCAGAAACAGCCGCCACCAGTTTCAAACCGTTGACCAGGGTAAACAGTCTTACCTACCGCAGCGATTTCGTTTGATGCATAGAGAAAACACCATGCCAATGCCACAGCTATGCAAACTAAAAAGATGAACAGAACAATGAGGCCATTTCGAAAACGTTTCCCCATGGGCTTAACAAATCTGGCTTTATAGTCGCGCCAGTAGCGAATCACCACGCATAGCCCCATGAACGCAAACACGTAAAAAAATGGCACCATCCAAGCGGGGTACATGATGCAGATGTAACAACCGCACAACCATGCAATCAATGCCGCATAGAGCGTTTTCTTCAGAAAACTTTCGGCTCTGAGGAACCTATCCAGCGCAATGACTAGCCCTTGCCCGCATATGAAGAACATGCAGGGATTCCACCACATTGTAAAGGGAGAGAATGTAATCATTACGGCTGCAACTGTACTAAGTATGCGATTCCCTCTGGTATAAAGAAGCCCACATTCAAGGGTGACAAGAAAAGCGCCCACATAGGGGACCACCCAAGACCATGAGACGCCCCTTGCAAAACCAAAGAGCAAAAAGCCCCACTGCTGAGGACGAAAGAGCGAGATAAGACTCCACGAAGGAAGACCGTAGCCGATGGTAACGTTCGTAGCAATGCCGCGAAGGATATTTGAGATAGGCGCATAGCCGTTTATATCCTGGGAAGCCGTGAGAAGAGTCGTAGTCATCCATTCATCAGAACGCACAACTCTTGGAATACCAAAAAGTACCCCCTTAGATTCACCAGGCAACACTGACTGCAAAGCACCTATCGACGATCCGCTAATTGTGAAAAGCAGACAGAACCCAACAAGCAGACCACCAATGAGCCATCGATGCCGAAACACAAAGCCCATGGCGCGTCGTCCGTGTTGAAAAACAACATATAGAACTAAAAAAACAGTGACGAACAGTAGCAAGCACCGCAGAACCAGCAGAATCGTTAGGCCATTTCCTGCAAGAAATCCCTGGTAATAACCTGTACTTTCGAAAGCTTCAGCTTCGTAAAACAGCTCAGCATATACTGTAAAAAAGAATGCGGAAACTGCGCAGAACACCCAGTTTTCAATATGATACATGCGACCCATCGTCAATCTTGCCTTAACCTTTGTCGAATGCGTAATGTTATTCAAGAAATCTGTTCACATCCCTTTTCGACTGTTCGCCAGTAAGTATGAGTGAGTCTAAGCATGAAATAGCAGGTGAAACAGGGTTTCCAAGGTAAAATATCTTCACCAGAAACAGCGAAGTACTAAAAACATCCCTGAATAAGAACTCTGCGTCATCCAAGAGAATACTCGCCAAACTACTTCTCGTTACGCAAACCGTCTTCGAATCCATAGGACTCGAAGACGGACATCTCGTTATATCAGTTACACGCAGGAAGTGTCAGTCCTGTGAACCGCGCTCCGAATCCTAGTCGAAAATCGTGACATATGCTTGATCGTTTACATACATTTGTCCCAACTCAGGTAAAACATAATTGTCAAAACCTCAAATCCTGAGTGGGGGCACTGTCTCTTGCGCTTTGCACTTCATCTGGCAGAGAGTTGCACTTTCGCCGGCAATCAACCATGCGAAGTCTTTCCATTAGTCCCATGCCTCTCTTCTCGGGTTCTGGTTCAGGACCTCATAGATGTTGCCGAGTTCGAAGTTCGGATTCCCACAGGGGTCGCCCTCCTCAAAGACCCGGGGCCACTTCTTCATGAACAGACCTTTTTCTGTCCGGAATCGAAGCGCCTTCATGCCTTCGGACTCAGACCCACGAGACACAGATTCAAAGTGGAGGAGCTCAGCAGTCGGACAGAACACGACATGCAGATTGTTGCCCAATATCTTGAGACAGAAATCTATGTCGTTGTAGTTCACCGCAAGATCCTCATCCATGCCACCCACCTTATCGAACACGTCACGTCTGACAAGGAGACAGGCACCAGTGACCGCACTCACATCACGGGCCAAAAGGGTGCTCTCGAAGTTCCCCCCATCCCGCCTCGGTCGTAGATAACTTATATGGCAGGGTCCATCGAGACCAAATGTGACTCCTGCATGCTGGATGGTCCCATCTGGGAAGAATAGCTTGGCGCCCGTCGCACCCACGTCCTTGCGCGTGCATGGTCCGAGCAATTGCTCAATCCAGTCTGGCGACACCACTTCCGTGTCGTTGTTAAGCATAAGAATATAACTGCCTTTAGCCTGACTCACTCCATAGTTAATGATTCTTGAGAAGTTAAAAGACTGCATACCGGTAAGCGTCACGACGCGGATACGCGAATCAGCACTCTGAACACTTTCATAGTAGTCGAATGTCTTCTCGTCCATGCTATTGTTCTCGACAATGACTATCTCGTAGTTCTGGTACGTAGAACGTCTTCTTATGGAAACGAGACACCTGTTGAGAACAGGAATTGAATCCTTGTTTGGTATGACAATTGACACGAACGGCTTCTCTGACAGGTCATATTCGACAACGAACCGACGAGGAGAGAGGGGGGAATCAACGACCTTGCCGGGTATGCAGCATCGGTCCAAGTGCGTCTGAACGGCCCGACGGCTCGTCTCCAGCGTATAGTCCTTTTGACTCGCAGACATTGCCGTAGAGTGCTCATGAACTCTCCAATGGTAGAGCACTCGAGGGATATGGCACACGGAACGCGCCTTCTCACCAACCCGGAATGTCATGTGATAGTCCTGCGAACCGTCGTACTCACTTCCGGCCGGATCGAGGACATCAACGATGTCTCTCCTCACTGTGAGGAAATGGCATACGTAGTTCATACCAAGAAGTAGGTCGGGGTTCCAGTCTGGCTTGAAAAATGGATTGACAAAATGCCCATTTGCCAACTTGTCCTCGTCGCAATAGAGGAGATCGATATCGGGATTCGTTTCGATGGCGCTGGCGTAGCAATAGAGGGCATCGGGCTCAAGAACGTCATCATGATCGAGGAAGCAGACGAAGTCGCCACTGGCAACCTTGATTCCCTCGTTGGTATTCTCGGTAATACCCCGGTTTCCGTCTAGAGAAACGTTCTTGATACGTTGATCAGAAGCACAATAGTCCGACACTGCCCCAGTAAGGCCAGTGTCGTCCGATGACGCATTCACAAGAATGAGTTCCCATCGAGCATATGTTTGGGAAGTTACTGAAGCCACCATATCTTTGAAAAAAGAGAGGGGAGTCTTGTATAAGGGGACAACAATAGAAAATAAAGGAGCCGAATCGGAATGCCAGCGTCGTTGGATTGAGAGTGTTGCCTCCGAAGCCCGATGTTTTTCCAAGTACCATTTTTCGTAGTACTTCGAATCGCAAGCAGGCGTCGTAATCGCTTTCCAGGTCCCACGCAGGTTGCGCGCATGGGACCATCCCATACAGGTAAACCCATCTTGGTGCTCGCTGCCCGAGAAGTGTGCCCATACCGAAAAGGAAGGGACTTTGGCCACCCTCAGGGAATACGAGAGCCTCCGGCAGTAGGAATCACGGCATGACGGACTTTCAATCAACTCGTCATCAAGACAAATCCAATCCCCTCTGGAGATTGTGTTCCCATCTGATCCAATCGCCACAATCTCCGAGAGATCGTTGCTCTGTGTTATATCGGCGAGCGGAATGATAATTGTCCCATGTATAATATCGGTCTGGCTGTCATCTGGAATGATTTGAGTAATTGTTACCTTTACATCCCCGGGAAGTGCGTGTTCGTCGCAGTTTCTAATCTGGTTGACGGCGCCTGATCGGACGAGGGTATTCCCCTGTGACATGACTCGAGTACGGACCGGGGGGAACCTCCGCCTGGCAGAGACGAGGACCGTCCCGTCTTCGTCCAGAATTCTCACCGTCGCGACCTGGACCACACCAAGAATCGAGAGAACCAGAACAGAGTCATCGTGAGTGATGACAACCTTTGCGGGAACATGTATCCCCGCCTCCGTCTCAGCGTACGCGACGGCTTTTTTCCCATGGAATTCCAGCGGAAGCGAAATCGCTGAGTATATCTTCTCATTGCCACGAGTAACCATGCCAAAGCGTATCTCGCGCTGCGAGGCTTGCGAAGGCACCGGGGTCGTATCAGCCTTCTGCCCGATGTCAGTGTCTCTGAAATAGACACGCTGGAGGTCACACCCATGGTACCCGCAGTCATACAGATAGGTCAGATATATCCCACAGAGACGTTCACCAAGATACCCACTCACGCGACGCCCAACAGCCGTGTAATGAGATGTGTCACAAAGGAGCTCATGTCGTCCGAGCACATCAAAGAGGAAGTTGGAATACTGTTTGAAGAGATTCCTTTTCATGACAAACATGTTGCATGCGTATAGTGCGGTTTGGGACATGTACTTCAGCGCACTGGGCCATATCTCTGGGTACGCATCTTCGATAATGCTGAGGACCGTATCGAGATCCTCGATGTGATGCCCTGATGACAGACGATATTGCTCATAAACGCTTACACCATCAGGCGTGGCTATTGGCACAGGGGCAATGAAGTCATGAGACTCAATGATCTCACGCATCGATTTCTCATCGAACGCAATCTTGCGCAATGACTCTTCATCGTTCCTATCGAAAACAACTTCGCCGAATATGAACGGCTCATGGTGGATGGGATATTCGGTGTCAGAAAAGTTGAAGTAGCGACGATAGTGAAGGAAACCGTAATAATCAGCGACAGCGTTCTTCCATGCCCAATACTGCCCCGTCAGCTCACAATACGAGCTGTTCTTCTCCGAAATGCCGTCCCCCTCGTCATCATGGAGCATCATTGGCAACCGCTTTTGTGCCAACTGGGTTCCAACTTGTATGGGGACCAGCAAGGGGTTGGAGGGCACGCGAATCCCTGGCTTGTGACATGAGACGAACAGTTTGATGCTCAGTGACATAGAAAGCCGACCTCTCTCGGGTGGTCTTTTCGCAAGCACAGAATAACATCCTGCCTGTCATAATGGCTTGTATTGCAGAAACACCGCATTAACCTGCCTTATTTTCTGTATCAACCCGAACACTAGTCCCTATGCCACTGACCCACCCCTCAAAATAAAACTAATCCAATCCTAATGAGCGGAAACCAGCCTGAGCCTACTCAGCTGAGTAGTAACCATTAACTTCCATTCAACAGGCTTTTCTGCCCTCATGTTGTCCATATGTAATGTAATGCAAGTAATATGCCCTAAGATTGTTTCCAAAAGCTGCAAGTAGATCAGGATAATTGGACCTATAAACCTGAACAATAAAAGTACTACATGCTCTCCTGCCCTCATTCATGCCGCAGGTCGCGAAGTGGCGAAGCAGTGCGTCGTCGTCATAGGGACCGAACGCGTTCCGCAGGTCGGCGTGGTTGGAGTAATAGTACGCATAGTTATATACCGCCGAGTAGTTGACGCCACCGTAGGTCGTAACGGCGTTCTGCATCGTGGTGCACCCGGTGCCGTCGCGCCCCTCGCCGCGACCGCATGCGATGTAGTGGAGGTAGTAGTCCCGCCAGACGTTGCCGAAGGCGGCCCGGAGGTCCCTGTACTCGAGGCGGTACGAGGAGGGGTCGAAGGCCGACGAGGCCCTCCTGCCTTCATTCATGTCGAAGGACACGAAGTGGCGGAATGCACCATACTTATCGTTTTTGACCCCATAAGCTGCCCAGAGATCAGAATATTCATTAACATAATAGTCATAATTATAGACAGAGCTATAGTTAACACCTTCATAGTACGTTGTACATTCAAGGTTTTCCCAATCTGCACGCGTACCGTAGAATTTATCCAAATCAAGGTGTTGCCCGTTATAGTTATAACCAGACAAATCGCCAGTGCTTGAATATTGGTAAACGGCTACAGAATCCCATTGTCCGGAAAGAGCACTTGATTGCACGGGAGTATCCGCATAGCCAGCATACGAAGTATATCCGTACCATTTCTCTGCATTTGCAGCATTTTCAGGGTCACTGAGCCAATCATTATCATAGCGATATAAATACTGTGCAGCCCATAGCCCGTAATTCGCAGAAACTGAGGACCAGTCATATTGGCTATTATTCGCAACAGAGGTACTCATATAAATCAAAGGGCGCACGCCAGTCAAACTATAAACTGTGTCTAGCCAAGTCTTTGCAAATGACGGACCGAGCGCAAGAACATCCGAAGTACATATGCCACTGCTGTTGTATTCATTTTCCCAATCGAGAAACAGCACTGCACTACCGATATAATCTTTAATTGTATTAACAAAATACTTTGCCTGATCTGTCGCTGGGGAACCATCAGTAGCAAAATGGTAGAGGCCAAGTTCCTTATTAAGACTTAGGGTCTGATTGGCTTGGCTCTTGTATGATTTGCTGGTATAATTATTACCTTCGGTTGCTTTTATGATAACAAAATCTGCATCAACTTTTGACAAGTCGATGTCTGATTGGTGACCTGAAATATCAATGCCATTAAGCGTGCTGTTGCTCGTAATCACTGTGGGGCTAGCGAAAGCCGAGACAACGGTGCTCTTCTCGGCTTTCGCCGTGGTGCCCGCAGTGGTGCTTGTCGTGCCTGTGGTGGAACCCGTCGTGGTACCCGCGGTGGTGCTTGTCGTGCCCGTGGTGGTGCCTGTGGTGGAACCCGTCGTGGTACCCGCGGTGGTGCTTGTCGTGCCCGTGGTGGTGCCTG
>Ga0268357_101189_pt1 | contig 20174 bp, 21 predicted proteins | sample BioMet10_FD_192466 | JGI IMG/M metagenome (GOLD analysis project Ga0268357, IMG submission 192466) | Sewage microbial communities from Oakland, California, United States - Biofuel 10 (Illumina Assembly) | ecosystem: Engineered > Wastewater > Sewage > Unclassified | place: USA: California... | reverse complement strand
AAAGTTAAAGCCCTTAGTTTGGATTTGCGTTGCCGCCTCGCTATTTTCGATGGCCATCATCACCCTTCTTTACCGTTTCTCCAACGATAATTACACCTTTTTATCCTGGTTCTATTTCCCGTTCCTAGTCCTTGTCTCCGTCACGATTCTCCTGATCTTTTTCCACGACAACATCTTTTATTCCCTATTCGCCTTGGTTTTAAGCACCACCGCCTATATGGCCGTGAACTTCCCTACCGAAGCGCTTCGGCTGGCGTTTAACGATCCTTTACAGGCCAACTTGGCCTACCTCATCAGCCGCTTCATCTTGCTAGGCCTCATCTTCCCCGTGTTCCTCTATGTGCTTCGGCCGCGGCTTCTTAAGGCCGAACAAACGCTCACCAAGCAATTTCTTTATCCTTTTATTCTCTCAGCCCTAGTTCTCGTTCTCTTAGTCTTCATCGGCATCGTCCCCAAGATCTGGTATGAGCGGGATAGCAGCATTTATTATCTGATTGGTTACATCATTGTCTTCGTCATCGCCTTCTATATCGTCATCTATCATTTCATTTTGGTCCTGCTTGAGAAAAACGAACGGGAGAAGGCCGAACAGGCTCTGGCTTCCAAAATCGACCAGCTTGAAGGCAAAATCCATCAAGACGAAGAAAGCCAAGCCGAGATGGCCCGTTACCGTCACGACATGCGGCATCAGGCCGATGCGGTGATCGGGATGCTGCAAAAAGGCGAAAGCCAAGCGGCCTTAACCTATCTCAATCAATTCCGAAGCGAGACGGTTTTCCCTTCCCCGGTTTACCATAGCGGGTCTTACGCCCTCGATAGCATTCTGGGGATGTGGGCTAAGAAGGCCGAGCTCGCCGGAGTCAAGTATGACGCCCAAGTCGTTTTGCCTAAGACCCTACCCTTAAGCGAGAACGACATCATCGCTCTCTTCGCTAACCTCTTAGAAAACGCGCTCAATGCCGCGTCAACGAGCGAAGCCTCCGTTCCCTTTATTCGGCTAAATGGCTTCCCGGTGAAGACCTTTTTCCGCTTGGTCATCACCAATTCTTCTAAGCCCGTGGAATTCCGCGATGGCCTTCCTTTAGGGAAAAACGGGACCTTTGGAATCGGCACCAATAGCGTGGAAAAGATTCTGTCGAAACATCAAGGTTTCGTGAACTTCTCCTATCAAAAAGGCATCTTTATGGTCGAAGCCGCCATCCCGTTTGAAAATTAGGACCTAATATAGTTTAAGAAGGCGGCGGAAATCGCCTTTTTCTTGTCTCGAGGGAAGGGCAAAAGTTCGCCGCTCGTTAAGAGCAATCCATCGGCTTTTAGGCTTTTCACGAAATCGAAATTCACGATGAAGGAACGGGACAAAGGGTAGAAGCGGAGATCGCCCTGAAGCCAAGCTAAGACTTCGGAGGTGGACTTTCTCACGGAAATCACACCTTCATCGGTCTTGATGTCTTTATAGTTTCCAAACGACTCAATGTAATGGATTTGGCTGAGCCAGATCACAATCTGGCCATCGCGGCCAGGAAGAATAAGTTTCTTTTGATCGAAGACTTGCTTATCGTTAACCCGTTTTAAGGCGGAGTCGACTTGGGCTTGATCAAGGGGCTTCACCAGATAATGCAGGGCCCCTAAGGCAAAGGCGTCAACCGCTTCTTCCCGCGAGGAAGTCATGAAGATAATCAGAGGGTTTTGCAGGCGAGTTTGCAAAGATCTTGCCACCATGAGACCGCTTTCGTTGGCCAAGAAGATATCGAGGAAAAAGGCATCGAATTCCTCCAGGTTAGAAGCGAGCAGGGAAGCCGATGTCGAAAAGCAAGATAACGAAAGGTTTCCGGAAAAGGGCGAAAAGTGAAACAAGCTTCCGAGGCTCTTCAAAAATAGAGGGTCATCATCTAAAGCAGCAATTTTCATTGATTTAATTATGAGGCTAGAGACAAAAGGAGGCAATACGTGGATGCGTTATTGCTGTTTAACCGTCACGGAACCATCGGTGCCGTAACCATAGAGAACGGTCTCGTCGCCCGTTAAGCTCGAAACGACTTTGACGAAGCTGCGGGTGCTATGGTCGCCATCGCCATTGTTGTCGATCCAAGTGCCGGAATTCGCGTAAGTCTTGCCCGCATAGGCTCCGGTTCCCTTTTCAAGCATCGGGGCATGGGTGTGGCCGAAGACGACGACATCGACTTGGGAATCCATATCGAAATATTGGGTATAGGCCTTGGCGTCGGTCGCCGGGAGTTTAGCGGCTTCGGCGACGGCCACGGCGAAGTCGAGCGGATCCTTCACTCCGTTAACCGTCTGAACTTTCGCCCAATTCGTATCGAAATCTTGGAAGAGGGTATTCGTGAGGACGCCATTGCGATAAAGCGGAACCAAATCGGCCAAGGAGTAATAATCGGCAAAGCCGGCCAGCCCGCAGGGAATCACCTTATCCTCAAAGCCCATTCCCGGGACGCCGATGGTCGAGGTCGCTCCATCCCAAACATTATAGAAAATCTTGTTGTCGTTCAGGTGTTTCGAGGCCCCTTCCGGTAAGCCGAACTCGGGGAAGGCGAAACTCCGGGGGTTATGGCCGCTGAGGAGGCTCGTCGCCGCGATGCGGGTGAAGAAATAGCCCGGGCCGAAGAGAACTTTCTTTTGCTTTAGCGCGGCATCGGTGAGCTGATCGGGGGCGCAGAACGCGTTATAGCGATGGCCATGCTCGATCACGATTTCGGAGCGGAGGCCCGTCCGATAAGCGCCTAAGCCGGCGGTGTCACGGATTTGATTGATGCCAGGGAAGGCCTCTTCCACCATCGGGCGAGAAAAGTCGACGTCGTGGTTGCCGGGGACATAGGTCACTTTAACCCGGCCATCTTGGATAATCGCGTTGATGGCGTCCACCACTTCCTGATTGGCTTTGGCAATGGTGCGGTAAAGGACGGCGTAATCTTTGATCGGTCCATAACTAAACGGCAAATACCAGCCATCGAAAACGTCGCCGGCGAGCACCAGTTCATCGATGCTGGGGGTCACCTTAAGACGCTTCAAGAAATCAACGAGATATTGGCGGTTCGCGGAGTCTTCAGCAAAGGAGGCGTCGGCCCCTAAATGGAGGTCGCTGATGACGATGGTAGTTTGCTTACCCTCTTCATGATTTCCCTCAAATAACGGCTTCACCGGATTCTCTCCACAGCCGCATAGGGATGCGGCCGACGCGCAAAGAACACCAAACGCCCCTAAAGACCAAGGTTTCATAAATAGACCTTCTTTCGTCTTTCACTTTAGGTGAAAGAAGGTTGGGGTTGGGCTAAAAGTTACGAAACGTGGAACTGATGTTACGAAAGGCTAAAAGGTGAGGGTATCGTATTGTGACAATAAGGTTAGCAGATTCCGCTTGCAGAGGTCGATGGTCGGCTGGCCTTCCGGGGTATTTAGCCCGATGCGTTTAATGGTCCGGCGCATCAAACGGGTGTAGCCGATGATACGCGCTTTATTCACGACATCATCAATCGTTTTCTTATCGGTGGTCCCGAGGTATTTCTCCATGGATTTTTCGAAGAACTGGCACGAAAGATCATAGGGGATCCCTAAGAATTCGCCAGCGGTCTTCGGATCGGCTTCCCCAAAGCCGACGAAGCCTAAGAACATCGAAGCGAATTCAAAGATCGGATGGCCATAGGAAAGGGTATCCATATCGATGAGAAGAACCTCGCCTTTTTGGAGCATGACATTCTTGGTGTGATAATCGCCATGGATCATTTTGTGGACATCGGGAACGGCCGCGATAAGGTTGTGAAGTTTCTCGGCGGATTCGCTCGGGAGATAGGGTTTAAGATAATCGGCCCAAGTCAAGGCGACTTCCTTCATATTGGGCATTTCGCCCGGCTCGACATCGGTGTTATGGATCTTCTTTAAAAGCGTGGCGAATTGGTCGACCAAGCAATCCATCTGACTCGGGTCGGCGGCGAGAAGCGTAGAGAAGCTCTTAGCGCTGAGAAGCTCGAAGACCGAGCCATAGCCGTTGCCGACTTTGACGACGTCATAGGGGATCGCGGTCGGGATGCCTTTTACGAAGGCCTTGCGCGCGAGTTCGCGTTCGCGTTGGATTTCAGGAAGGGCGTTAACGTTGTTGTAGACCTTGATGATGGTGTCGGTGTCGATGAGGTCGACCTTGCCGTTGCTGCCTTGGCCGATGACTTCGCAGCCCTCAAACCGAGATCACCCGATCAGCCTTCTGAACGGGGATCATCTCGCTGAAGCCCGTCATCTCCAGGATTTCGTAGACCGAAGAAGAAACATTGATCAAGGTCAAGGTCGGTTCGGCCTTAAATAAACGTAAGATGACGCGGAGGCCGGCGCTGGAGAGGTATTCCAAGGCGGCGGCATCAAGGGTGAATTTGCCCTCGGGGTGTTTGGAGCGGAGCGCATTGGTCTCGGCTTCGGCGGCATCGGCGTTCGAGGAGTCGATATGACCTTTGAGCGCAATGACCAAACCGTCGGAATTCTCGAGCAATGCAACGTTGTCCATGAGGTTTCCTCCGGCGTTAATACGCCTTTTCGACCACAATGAAATTGTGGCCGTTTTTCACAACATACTCCACTTGATCGGCGATTTTTCCGACCAAGAAGAGACCTAAACCGCCGACTTGACGCTCATTAGCCGGAGCCGCGACATCGGGCTTTTTCGCCGATTTGATATCGTAAAGCTCGCCTCCGTATTCAAAGCTCATCCGGGCTTTGCCATCGTGGATGAATAGGGAGAAGTCGCAATCGGGCGAACCCGAATATTTCACGATGTTCGAGAAAATCTAATCGAGGACGATCTCCAGTTTATTGCTGATGGACAAAGGCACTTTTTTCGCATTGAGTTGCTCTTCTAGGAAAGCGCTTAAGACCTCAAAGTTTTCGGTTTTCGCTTCAACTTTTTTATGGGCATCGTAATCAATGAATTGCAGCGCTAGCATCGTCATATCATCGCTTTGAGGAGTCCCTTTAACAAAGGACGCGACATCCGCTTTCACCGCATCGAGGGCCACCAGTGGCGTATTGCTTAGCGGCGCCGAATCCGCCAAGGCCAACAAACGTTTTTCGCCATACTGCTCGCTTTGGGCATTCATGGCTTCGGTGATGCCGTCGGTATAGAGAAAAATCCGATCGCCGGGAGCCATGGTCAATTCAAAGGTTTTATAGCGCGCTTTTTTGGAAGCCGCCAAAATCAGCCCGGAGAAATCGCGGAGATAGATGAACTGTCCCCCCGCCTTGCAATATAGCGGCGGGTTATGGCCGCAGTTGACATAAGTGAGTTTTCCCGTCGAGATTTCTAAGCCGCCCACCCAAGCGGTCACGAACATCCGTTCGTCATCGCCTTCAAGGAGCTGTTGGTTCGTGGCTTCAAGGGCTTTATCCAAAGATAAGCCCGACTGGATATTGTTTTTGATGAGGGTCTTCGCGATGACCATGAACAAAGCGGCGGGGACGCCTTTGCCAGAAACGTCGGCCACCAAAAAGAAGAAATGGTCGTTATCGGTGAAGAAGAAATCGTAGAAATCGCCCCCGACTTCCTTGGCCGGTTCCATCGAGGCGGCGATATTGAATTCGAGACGGCCTGGGTAATCCGGGAAAATCTTCGGCAGCATGGAATTCTGAATCGAAGTGGCAACCCCAAGTTCGCCTTCGACTTGCTGAGCGTGGACTTCGGTATCGCGGTAATGTCGCATCTGATCAAAGACCAAAATCAATAAGGCAAAGCCGAACGCGTTAGCGAGGATAAAGGGGATGATGAGTTCGCGGAGAGCATTCCAAGCGTTCTCGGCGCCATGGAGGCCCCAAAGATAAAAGAAGGCGAAGGCCAAATGGAAGACTTCGGCCCCCACGCCCATCGCCAAAGCCCAAAGGGGCCGATGTTTGACTTTCTTAAAGCCTTCATGCAAGAAACCGCTCACGATGCCGATGACAAAGGTCGAGCAGGCGCAGGGAATCGTCGTTCCATCGAGCAGGCTTCGAGCGGCCGAACCATCGGAAATCCAGGGCCAGAATAAACGGAAAACGCCGCCCATCGTCCCGGCGATGAGGCCGCCTAACGGCCCGCCTAAGGCTCCGCCAAGCAGCGCCCCGACGTCGCGGATTGAAACCTGGGCCTCAGAATTGGTCATCTTGTAGCCCGCCACCGTCGCATAAATGGCGAATAAGCCACCGGTGAGCCCGAGCAAGATATGCCGAGTCAGCCGACTTTTGCCGCCATCAAGTTTGGCGAAAGAATGGGTGCTCGCCAAAAGCACCGCCACCACATCGATGAGGGCGATCGCGCCGATCAGCTTGACAATCATCTCGAGCCAATTCATCGTTTCACTCCACGCGAATGATCGTTCCTAGTCCCGTCATATCGAGGACTTCTTTGACCTCGCTCGACACATGAATTAGACGAAGACCGCCTTTGTTTTCAAGGGCCTGATCTGCCAACAAGAAAAGGCGAAGACCAGCCGAGGAAATATAGACTAAACCCGTGCAATCCAGAGTTAAGGAATCGGCCGTCGCTAAGACCTTCTTCAAGTCGGCCTCAAAATCGGGGGCGCTCGCGGAATTCAGATTGCCAAATAAGGCGAGGGTAACCGCCGTTCCCTCACTGTGCTTTTCGCTATGAAAATTAGGATTATTCATGCCTTAATTTTACTCAAGTAGTTCCCTTTAGGGAACGAAAAAGCATAAGCGGGAGATACCTCGGCTTAAGCCTGAAGAGGATGGGCCTTAAGAAAATGGGCAAGCCGTTTCATGGCTTCTTTAATGATTTCAAGCGAATAGGCGTAGGAAATACGGACATAACCTTCGCCCGCTTCGCCAAAGGCGGTCCCCGAAATCAGCAACAGTTTTTCTTCGGCGAACAAAGTGCAAACAAAGGCATCGCTGCCTAAACCTGTCCTCGAGATATTGGGGAAAACGTAGAAGGCGCCTTCTGGGACAAAGCAGCTGAGGCCGAGGTCGTTAAGGGCTTTCACCAAGAAAAGGCGACGGGCGTTATAGGCTTCCCGCATCTTCGAGGTTTCATCTTCGCCATGCTCTAAAGCTTCCACGGCCGCGAATTGGCTGATGGTCGGGGCCGCTAGCATGCTCACGCCATGGATTTTGGCCAGCCGGGAGAGGATGTCGTTCGGTGCGCAGACATAGCCTAGACGCCAGCCGGTCATCGCGAAGGCTTTCGAAAATCCCGAAATATAGATGAGCCGTTCTTTCATGTTAGGGAGGCTTGCGATTGAAAAGGGGGCCTTGCCATAGGTGAGTTCGGCGTAAATTTCATCATCGAGAACCAAAAGATCGTGTTTGATCACGACTTTGGCGATGGCTTCGGCATCCTTCTTTTCAAGAATCGCGCCGGTCGGATTATGGGGATAGTTCAAAATGAGGAGTTTGCTTTTGGGGGTGATGACCTTTTCGAGGTCGTCGGCTTGGAGGCGGAACCCCTGCTGCTCTTTTAAGGGGACATTCACGACTTTGCCACCCGCGAGTTGGACTAAGGGAGCATACGAAACGTAACCGGGAGAGGGAATGATGACTTCATCGCCATCATTGAGCAGCGAACGCAAGGTGAGATCGATCGCCTCAGAGGCGCCGACGCTCACCAAAATCTCCGAATTGGCGTCGTAGTTCAAGCCATAGTGGCGGGATAAATACTTGGCGATGTCTTTGCGGAGAACCGGCAAGCCGAGACCATCCGCGTAGAAGGTGTAGCCATTTTGGACCGAAGAAATGCCGGCTTGCTCGATATCCCAAGGGGTCTCGAAATCCGGCTCGCCAATCGATAGGGAAATCACGCCTTCCTTGCGGGTGAGGGCGTAGTCGATCTTGAGTTTGCTCGGGGCAATGGCCTCAAGCTTGCTATTGAAACGGGAAGACTTCATAACATCCGCTCGATCCGTTTGTCCTCGGGCGTATCGTCCATCACGATTTGATGATCTTTGTATTTGCGGAGAATGAAGTGGGTCGAGGTCGAAGCGATGCTAGGAAGCGGCGCCAGTTTCTCAAAAACGAAACGCGAGATCTCCTTGACGGATTTCCGTTCAAGCATCACGGCGAAGTCATAGCCACCGGACATCAAATACACGGCGGAAACCTCGGGGAATTTGCTGATTTCATGAGCGATCTTATCAAAGCCGATTCCCTTTTGAGGCGTGACTTTGACTTCGATGAGGGCATTGGTTTTTTCTTCGTTTTCTTTGTCCCAGTTGATGACGGCTTGTTTTCCTAGAAGCACGCCATCATCTTTCAAGTCTTGGATGGCTTGCTCCACTTCTTTGGGGCTGACGGAAAGAGCTTCGGCTAAAGACTCCGAAGTCCTGGTCGCATCCGCTTCTAAAAGCTCCAAAAGTTTGATCGTTTTTTCTTTGCCCATAATGTTTTCCTCGTTGGTTATGATAAGGCAATCGGCTCGTTTTCGCTAGAAGCTCAGGCAATGAGGGTATCGAGCATCGCTTCCATCCTCGCGTTCTTTTGCGGATGGGGATGGGCGATGAGCTTGCCCTTGATGATGACGCTTTCGGGGGCACGAAGGGCCTTTAAATCTTCTAACGGATTTCCCGATAACACAATCATATCGGCGCTCTTTCCAGCCGCGATGCTGCCGGTTTCCTTTTCCAAATGAACGATTTCGGCATTGCCTAAGGTGCCGCAGCGTAAGGCTTCGGCATTGCTGGCTCCGACATACTTATGGAAGTAGCAGAGTTCCCGCCACATCCCGCTTTGGGCGGCGAAGGGGCAAGCCCCATCGGTCCCTAAGCCGACTTTTACGCCATGTTCCCGCGCGGCGAGTGAGGAATGGATGATACCATCCGAAACGATTTTGCAGCTGGCGATTTGAGCGGGGCTATAGTGCGAATAAGCGGCCGGGAGGTTGACGCTAGGATAAGCGGGAGAAATGGTCGTGATAATCACGCTCGAACTGGTTTTGAAACGCTCGACGATATCGTCATCGAAGAATGAGCCATGCTCGATGGTATCGACCCCCGCTTCTAAGCACATCCGCACGCCTTCCGTGCATTCGGTATGGGAAGCGACCATGAGGTGATTCTTGTGGGCTTCTTCCACCACCCATTTCACCTCATCCAAAGACATGCGGACATCGCCGGGATGATTGGCATCGAGCGCATCCATGACGCCGCTGGTGAGCGTGATCTTAATCAGGTCGACATGATGAGCGATATTCTTGGCGATGAGGGCAAGATATTCTTCTTTGTTATGGCAAGCGACGGCAATCGTCCCGTCGCCATGGCCATTCGGGCAGGTCAAGGCCGGTCCGGAGACCAGCATCCTCGGGCCCGGATATTTGCCGGCATTGATCGCATCGCGGACGGTGACGTCGACATAGCGAAGATCCCCGACCGACCGGAGGGTAGTGACGCCGCTATAGAGGGCGGTCTGAGCGCATTGTTTTGCGATTTTCATTAAGTAGACCAAGCCTAAGGAGGATTGGGCAAAACCAACCAACAGCTTTTGCGATTTGCCTTTATTGGCGATCGCCGTCTTAGGGACGCCATTGCCAAAGAGGTGTGTATGAAGATTGATGAGGCCAGGAGCGAGATAATGGCCTTTGAGATCGAGAATAGGCAAATCCTTAGGGGCTTGATCGTTGGCCCAGATCTTTAGGATTCGGCCCGCTTGTACTTCCACGGCTTGTTCAGGGACCACCACGCCTTTATCGACGTCGATGAGCTGAGCATGAACGATGAGATAATGGGAACCTAAACGCATAAATTGCCTCCTTGAAGCAAAAAGGCTGACTTCACTATATCTTTTTAATAAAAAGATTAAAGCAATAAATGACGCGAAATGTTAGAGGCCAAAAAGAGAGGGGTTTGCCGCGCGAATTGCTTAGAAACCGAAAGGGCCGTTATGACCGCTGCCATCATCGTTGGCGTTAAGGCCGCTGCTCGGGGAAATCGGGGTCGAGCCGTAGGAGTTGCCAAGATGGTCGGCTTTCTTCAGGGTTTCCAGCTGAGCGTCAAGAGCAGGAAGGTCGGGCTTAAAACGGCCTTTCGGACTCAAATAAACCGGGCAATCAATCGTGTGCGTTTTTAGGAGAGTATCGATTAACGTTTGATCGCCAAGGACGCTTTGGCTACGATAAGCCGTGCCGTCTTTATCGAAATAGAGCCGGAAAAAGCCTTTGCGGGAAAGCCCTTCGGTTTTGACTAAGCGGGCTTGGCCTCGATATTCGGGGCGAGAAAGGGGCCACCAGGTCCGGGCATTGATGAAGTTGGTGAGAAAAGCCCCGATCCAAAGCAAGATCAAGAAGCCGCCCAAGCCCATGAGGACGAAGGGAAAAACAGTTTGTTCTTCGGCCGCAATAGGATTGGAAGGATCGGCGGGGTTAATGAATAGCGCCAGACTTTGCCCCCTCTTCCACGCGCTGCTATAAGAACGCCGCAAAATGTTGGAATAGTCCGTTCCTTTATAGGTGTAACTCACAAAGGCTTGTTCGTTATCATCGGAGATCGAAACGATCGTCCCGTTGATGGCGTCGAAGCCTGAGGTCTGCTGGATCATCACGCTTCGCCAAATGATGGCGGGTTATGGGGACGGACCCCGCAATCCTTTTCTTTATATTACTTAGTAATATAAGATTCGCCTTTTTCGGAAATCACGGAAAGGCTCGAAACCACCACCCACCCCTCCGCACCACCCCCAAATCACCCCCAAGTTTTCCAACGAAGTGCCCTTCGCACTCCATTTTTTCTCTACCGTCCGAGGCACATCTAAAAAACCAACCCATCGAAACGCGAACCGAGTGGGGGACAAACGTCGGTTTCTTTTTATTCTTTTCCGGAGTCATCACTCTTTAGGAAATAGTTGTTTTTTTCTTTCTCGATAAGCCTTTGGCGAAAGACCGAATTTCTTTTTGAACGAACGCGTAAAAAAATTAGCCGAGCCATAGCCGACTTCATCGGCAATGTTTTTGATCTGCTCATCGCTTTGAAGAAGCTTCGTTTTGGCAAGACGAAGCCGATAGTTCGATAAGTAGTCCATTGGTGAATCGTGCAGGTAATGTCGAAAGAGTTTGGTGAGAGAAGAGGGCGAAACGGAAAGCGCTTTTGAAAAAGAGGAACTCGAGATTTGCTCGCTATAATGATCCTTCAAATAAGCTAAAGCCGTTTTGACAAGGCCAAGCGAAGCGGAAGGAGCCGCCACCATCCCTTTAGAGAAAAGAGGAATGGTCTTTTGCCAAAGAATGAAGAGCAAAGCGCTGTAGGCCAAAGGATCTTGGGTGGATTTCTTTTCTTTCCAAAGCCGATCAAAGACGTTAAGAGCCTGCGATCCTTCTTTCAAGATGATGGCGCTTTCTTTCTCAAGATAAGGGGCCAATAACCATTCTTCAATTTCAGGGCAGTTGGCAAGAAGATAACTCGGGAAGATGAGGCAAAGGAAATCGCATTCCTCTTCCCCGATTCCATAACCATAATGGAGGGCCATCGCATTGACAAAAAGGCCTTCGCCCTTCTTAAGAAGATAGCGTTTCCCATTGACCTCATAGCCCAGCTCGCCGGAGTTGATTTTGATGTATTCGAAATCGGCATGGTAATGCGGTAGGGCTTTTCGCTCATAAAAAGAAGAGATTTTGCCCTCCCGAAAAGAGAGGGGAAAACTCGGCGAGTCATAGACGATTTTCTCTTTCCCATCCCCGAAGACATTTTGAGGGCAACGATAGGCATCCATACTCAAAAGTGCTATTTTTTTCTTTATCCATCCTATCAAATGGAAGCAAAAATACCATAAAATACTCTTAAAAGAAGGTGCGGAATATGGAAACGATGCGTGAAAGAATTCAAAGTGGCAAGCTCTTCAGTGATGAGTGCGAAGGCCTCCCGAAGGAACGGAAAGCGGGAAAAAGACGGATGCGCGCCTATAACAAGACCAGTGGGGTGGGCTTAGGGCTCCTCCGCCGCTTCCTTTTGATGAAGCGGATCTTTGGCAAGAAGACCTGGGCCTGGATCGAGCCTCCGTTCTATTTCTGCTATGGCCGCCACATCACGATGGGGGATTATTGCTACGTCAACGTCAATTGCTCCTTCATCGACGACGGGGAGATTGAGATTGGCGACCACACTGAATTCGGGCCGAACGTGGTCGTCGTGACCGTCGGGCACCCCGTCGATCCGGAGCATCGACCCCTCATGTACGCCGAAAAGGTAACCATCGGCAAGAACGTCTGGATCGGGGCCTCCACCACGATTTTGCCCGGCGTCACGATTGGCGATAATTCCGTCATCGGCGCGGGCTCGCTGGTCACGAAGGACATTCCAGCCAATGTGATTGCCTACGGCTCCCCTTGCCAGGTGATTCGCCCGATTACGGACGAAGATAAAAAGGTCTACCGCCATGGGCGGAGGATCGATGAGGAGGATCTTAAGGCGATGCATGACCTCGAGAAGAAATAAGATGGGCTGCGTCCGGATCCGCCCTTACGAAGCTAAGGACAAAGAAGCTTTGACGGATATCTGCAAAGAAACGGCCTGGGAATCCTATAAGAAAGACCCGCAGAAACTCGCCACCGTCCCGATTAATTTCCTCGATTATTTCCTCGAATACGAGCCAAGTCATGTCCTCGTCGCCGCCGATTCCGACGATCGGGCGGTCGGCTACATCGAATGCACGACCTCTTATTCGCATTTTGTGAAGACGATGAAGCAGGTTTTCTTCCCCCGGCTTGAGGCGGTCGACCCGAGCCAGATCCCTTTCGAAAAACGTTTCCTTTTCGCGCTTTATTTCATCCGAAGGTGGCCTGCCCATCTCCATATCAACCTCACCGCCGAGTATCAGCATCAAGGCCTCGGGACGAAGTTGATCGATGCCTTGATTGATCAGCTCAAGAAAGAGGGCTTCACCCGCCTAGCCATCTGCGGGGTCGAACGGGGCTCGGCGAGCTATGGCTTCTACCGCCACTACGGTTTCAAGGAAATCTGTGTCTATTCGCCAAAGCTGGTCTCATTAGGAATTCGCTTCAAAGGAGAAAAATCATGAAGATCGAACACGTCTGCCTCAACGTCAAAGACATCGAAAAAGAAAAAGACTTCTATTGCCAGCTCTTTGGCTTCCAGACCAACGCCAAATACCACAATGACAAAACGGGCTGGGAGAACTACTTCCTCACTTCGCCCGAAGGCGGGGCCCGGCTCGAGCTCCTTTCCCATGCGGAGACGCCACTTCACGAGACGGACCGGAAGGCGACGTGCGTCGTCCACCTCTCCTTCAGCTTAGGGAGCAAGGAAATGGTCGATGAGACCACCGAGAAGCTCCGCGCGATGGGATTGACGATCCTCGGGGAGCCGGGGTAACCGGGGATGGCTATTACGAAAGTTCCTTTCTCGACCCCGAAGGGAATATGGTCGAACTGACGAAATAAGAAAGAGAGCAAGCCCTTTCTATTTATACAAAAAAAGCACCGCCGCGGCGATGCTCAACTCTCTTTGGTCGGGATGGCGGGGAGCCTCGGGAGGAAGGAAGCCTCGTACATATACTACTAGGTAGTATAAAGCCTGGCCTTTCTGAGGGGCCGAAAGCCCGAAACAAAGCATCTACCCCACCGCACCGCACTGAAAACCGCTATACGGATTTTCGCTTCTAAAATACCTAAAATTCCTCCTCGCCTTGCATGAGTGCCTATCCTTATATAAAAGTTCTATTTGTTTGCCTTAAAAGGTATGATAAGGATGTTGCAAAATTTCTGTCATTAAGCCATTCCGTCTTAGGGGGTGTCAGGCTATGAAAAACCCAAATAATGTCCCAGCGCCGAGTGAAACAAAAAATCGCCGATTGACCTGGAAAGATTATGCTATCTTCGTTTCGTTTGCTCTTGCCCTGGCCGCCGTTCTTTCTTTTTTCGCTTCGGCCGTTCGAATGACCATCTCCTCTACCAATGGCGACGTCATCACGACCTATGGATCTGCCTATTCCTTCATATTTGGGGGGAAGGTCACCTCCGAACACGCAACCTACACTTTCAAAGGCACGAACGGATTATTGCTTTCAGGCTGGATCTTGATCCTCGTGGGCTTAATCGGAATGGCCTCAGGGATAGCTTGTGTTTTCTTGAACAAGCTCAGAGAAGAGGCGAGAACCGGCATTTTCCTCATCAGCGCTTTATGTGAGTTTGTCGCCTCGCTACTTTTGTTCTCCTCGAAGACTTCGCTTGCCAGCACTTTGTGCGTGATTATCGTGGGATCCTATAGCGAAAGCGTAGCCAACACGATCAACAGCAATCTGAGCCTCCGTTTTGGGGTTTGGGGATCCGGCATTTTTGCGCTTCTCGGCGCGTTAGTTCTCATCGTTACGTTGGCCAAAAGCGGTAATCTAAGCGCATCGTGGGCCTTTGCCAAAGATCATGTCCAAAAACTCTGGAAAAAGCCTGCTGAAGGCAAATAACAACTTCAAGTCGGCGTTATTGATAGGATTTATTCGTTTTTGCGGCCACTGTTTAGCTGATAAACGATGGTGCCTTTGAAAGAGAGACCTTTCTTAATTTCGCACCCTTCCGCCCTCTTGGCGTTCAGAAGAATCTTCAATAAACGGATGTCTTCGCTTGAGGCGTTCGGCCCCACAGCGACTTCTTTAATCAGAGAAAGCGGCTGATTGGTCAAGAATTCTGAGCGATGAGGTGGCAAGAAGCGAAGGAGGCGGACTTCCTTTTCTTTTTTCCAGGCAACGTCTTTATGTGTCGCGCAATAGCGGATGTCATCCATGCATTGCTGATCCATCGAAATTAGACGAGGAATGGCGGCGAAGAACTCGCTGGCATTCTTCCACTGCCGACCCTCCTTATTCAAAAGCAACCTCGCCACTAAATCATTGGAATGCCAGGTGAATTGGGAATTGCCGTCCTTGTTTTCTTGGGAGTCAGTTGGCGACTCCGCCTTTTTGAGGTTATATTTCACCGTCTGTTCTTTGTCTTCAAAGCGAACTTTGGCGCTTTTATCGGGACGCAGCCAATGAAAATCGTAGGCGACCCTCAAGCCTTTTGATTTGTTGGCGTAATACCCCCACATAAGGGGATTGTCGGGATCGTCAGTCTTGATGAAAGAAGAGACGTAGATGCATTTTTCTACTTCGATGCCAATCCGGATTAGGGCGGGGCCGTAATCGCTTTTATCAACATGAAGAACCGATAACGCTTCGGAGATGCCTGGTATTTCCTCGACCATTTTTGGCCGGATGTCAAAGCGGGTATCGGCCGAGTCGTTGAAAGATCTCACCGGCGAAAAATGAATCTGATTTTGGATGAGATTCTCCAGCTCGTAAATCGAAAGATCGCAATATTTGTAATAGATGCGTTCGTTATCGCCTTGCCGATTCATCGTTCCTCCTTCAGCCATTCCGCTAAGCTACAAAGCCTTGCGTTCCAGAAAAATCATTTTCTGCGCTCGTGGGGCCTTAGGCCCTGATTCGCTCGCGCCGGCGGATCGATTGCTTTGCTTCGCTCAGCCGATGCTCACGGTGAAGCTCGGACGGATGCCATAGTTCGCGTAGTTGACGCCGCTGTAGTTGAGGTTGCCGCCGTGGCCGACGTACCTCGCGTCGTTGAAGTAGTCCGCATCGGGCGAGCGCGACCACCAATAACCGTTCCCGTAATTGGTGGACATCCAGGCGCCCGTGGCCCTCGCGTAGTCGGTAAGGACGCCGCAGCGGGCCGTGTCGTAATTTGAGTAAGACGAATTGAACCCGAAGCTCGTATTGATCAAATCCTGGTAGGACAGAGCGAAGATCTTGTCGCTCGTGTTCGCGCAGGCGTATTTGTTAGTGGACGATGCCGTCGCGGCGGAGTTATCGACGGTCGAGGTCGTGATGTAGGCTTTTTCGGCCGCGGTGAACGCCACGTCGAGGAAGCCCTTGCCCGTGAAATTATCGACGGAATAGCCGCTGCCGTCGTAGCCGTTCAGCATCGCCCGGAGGGTGGAGTATTGGTAGTTACTCGGGTAGACCGTCGAGCCTGAGATTGTGCGGCCGGAATACGAGGTGTAATAAGCCGAGTTCGTCAGGACCTTCTCGGACATCACGAGGCCGGTCGCCGTCCCCTTCCCGGAGAGAACCCGCCACTGGATCGGCTCGACCTTGAAGTAATACGTACTACCCGTGGCGAAAGTGACGTTGCCCGAAAGGGACTTGTAGTTGGATTCATAAGGCGCGCCGGTGACTTTCTTATATTCATCGGAACCATATTCGAGGTAGCCGTCAGAATCGGTGTCAGCGGCCGTCGTCAAAGCGTTCAGTAAAGTGGAGTCCTCCACCACCGTCTGCGGGTATTTGCCCAAATCAAACGATGTTCCCAAACGTGCCTTCCCAAAATCGGCGGAGAGATTCACATTGGCCTCTGGCATCGCAAATGTGTAGGAGAAATCAGTCGATACAGCGGCGAAAGAATCATCATACCAAGTGATCGCGTTGAACGGATCCGCCACAGCGGGAGTCCCGGTGACCGTCACGCTCGAGGTGTAGGCGAAGTCGCCCGCGCCGGAGACAATGCCTTTTGTCTCGTCTTTTGAAGTGACAGAAACGTGATATTTCTTGGAGTACCGGGCCGTATAGGAAACATCCTTTGAAGCCATCGTAAACGTATAGGGGTTATCCGACGAAACAAGAACGTCATTATCGTACCATCCAAAGAAGCTATAACCATTTTGAACATCCGCGCTGATCGTTGCTTCTGAGTCATCGACATAATATCCAGCGCCATGAACAGAACAAGTCCCGGCCGGATTCGTTGCAATTTCTTTGGAAGACAGATAAAGGCAATGGCAGACCCCATTTGTGAACTTAGCCTCATAAGAAACGTCATTCGATTCCAAGGCGAAAGAATAGGGATTTGCCGAAGAAGCCAACGCTCCATTGCTGTACCATCCCGAAAAGGAATAACCAGCATTAGGGGTCGCTGAGATGGTCACGTGTGAGCCGGCAGAGTAAACTCCAGCGCCTGCGACGCTCCCGCCTTCGGCCGGAATGGAGATCAAGGATAAGGATACAGAAGCATTATGGCCCCCGAAGCAAAGGCTCCCATCATCAATCGAAGAATCGCCCAAAGCCACGATTTTGATGAAAGAGGGCGTCGAATCATTGAAGTTGCATCTCACCGCCAAATCCGAATCGGCGCCAAAGGTCTGCGAATTTGTCTCCTCAAAAGAAGCCGTCGCCGACCAATAGATCTTCAGATTCGCCGAAGCATCCGCCTTCTTCAGGGACAGTTCCTTCAATCCGCGAATCGGGCTGGTGTTCATAAGATAGCCACCCGATTTGATTGCCTGCCAGCGATCGAGAGGGTTGCAGAAGCCGGCATAGGCGAAGGAGAAGCGGATTCCTTGTGAGGAAACGGCGATGCCGTTCCCCGAAAGGCCGGTAGACGAGGCCGGCTGATCGCTCAGCCGGTTCTCGCTCTTGGAAAAGCCGATTTTGTCGAGCTTCGATTCCGAGTACTGGGCGGTATACGTCGCTGGGCCCTCAACGGCGGAAATAGCGGGGAACCATCCGATGAAATCATAGCCCGACTCTCCCGAGACCGGTTTCGTTGGCAAGGCTCCGGAATAGGCCGGTGTGGTCCCATAGTCCCATTCTTTGGATTCGAGGACCGACCCATCGTAATTGGCGAAAGTGACGCTGTATTTTTTGTGTGTCTCTGAATAGGTGGCCTTATAGGTTGCTGGCCCTTTAACGACTTCGATCGAATGATCCCAGCCATTAAAAACGTAAGAAGCCTTCACATCATCCGGCTTCGAAGGAACTTTGTCGTAAGAGGGAGTCGAGCCATAGGCCCACTCCTTGCTTTCAAGGAAGGCGCCATCGGAGTTTTCAAAAGTAACCGTGTAATGGCGGGCCGAGGCATCGTATTGCGCTTTATAGGTCGTATCAGCGAGCAAAGGCGCTGGAGTAGGCGCCCAGCCCGAAAAAGTGTAGTCGTATTGGACCCCGGAGTTTTTCTTCGGAGTCGAACCATAGTACGACGGCGTGTCGCCTTCGGCCCATTTCCGGGAGTCGAGCACTTTTCCGTCATCATTCGCGAACGTCGCAACGTGGCGAATAAGTGTGGGATCGGAGCAGGGAAGATCCGGATGCGAAGCGCCAGAACCAGTTGACGAAGAGGAAGAAGAGGAATCTGAGGGGAAACTAAAGGCTATGGGCGAGGACCCACAGGAAGCCAAGAGCAATAAAGAAATGGAAATAAAGATAAGACTTTTGTTTAGTTTCATTTGCAGCACCCTCTTTGAAAAACAATATGAGCCGAGGCCTCGCCTGAAGAAAGATCTACGCAGCATTTTTCATCAATTCCCTTGCAAAAAGCCTGAGCCAGTTTGATTTGCGCTGGCGAGGCTGATGGGCCAAGCGCTATCTCTTGAAGAAAGTTTTTGTTCTCATATTTCAATAGCTGATGCTGGCGAGGGTTAAGGATACGGATGAGACGATATTCACGCTCCGGTTTCCAGCAAGACATCTTCTGAGAAACCAAATACTGGGTTTGACCAGGATAATTTTTGATAACTTTAGGAAGCAAATAAGGAACGCGAACGAAAAATTTATCTGCTTTTTGGTCCTTGGGGTCTTTCTCTTTCAAGAACTCTCCAAGCAAAGCAATGATTAAGGCATTGGAATTTGTCTCAATTTCCAAGTTGTTTCGCTCGTAGTTTACCTTCGTCAAATTCTTTTCTATATCTAAGCAGCCTTTTTGAGGGCGAAAATGCGAAAAATCGTAAGCGATCCGCATTCCTCTCGATTTGCCACCGTAATAGCCCCACATCGTTGCCAAATCGGGATCATCAGGTTTAGCGAAAGAGGAGACATAGATACATTTGTCTATGGCAAAGGCAGTTTGCTGAAGGAAGGAATCAAATCGTCTTTCATCGACCCCAATTGTGTGAAGGAGGTGACGGATTTTTGGATCGCTCAAGAGTTCTTTCACATTGGGGCAAAGATGAGAATCCTGCGGATCGTTAAAAGAACTGGCTGGTGAAAAATAGAGTTGCCGGTTCGCAACGTTTTCCAACTCGCAGATCGAAAAGTCGCAAAAGTGATAATAAATCTGGTTTTCTTTGCCCATATGAGTTCTCCTTTCTCCCCAACGTCCCGTTTAGGAATTAGCAATGCGAACTAAAGTCGGCAAAGTGGCATTGAAGTTCCACGCGGATGTCGACCAATGGGCTTTGCACCAGCTCACGATGTCCGCGGTGGTTGCCGAAGTCCCCAGTTCGTTGGCGTAAGAATTGCTGACGCCGAAGCGGGTGAGGCTTTGGGCGGACGAACGATAGCAATCCGTCAAGGTCGCGGCCGCATCCAAATCACCAACAAATCCGCCATTCTGGCTGTAAGACTGGACATAGCCATGAGCGCTCACGCTTCCAAGAGCAAACGAGCCCGTCGCGGTGCCGGTGATCTTGCCGGCGAATCCGCCAGCGTAGGCATAGTTCAAAGTCGAAGTGTCGCTCACAGACACGTTGGCATAGCAGTTCGTAGCCGTGCCACTCAACGAGCCAACCAACCCGCCGACGGTGACGCCGTATTTGTTGGTCGCCGTAATCGATCCGACCGCATAGCAGTTGGTGATCGTCCCACTGCACAAACCCGCCAAACCGCCGACCACCACCATCGCGCTCGCATCCGTTTCGTAAGTTCCCGAAATCGTGAAGCCAGTGATGGCGAGGCCATCCACGCTACCCGACAATGTGCAGAACAAGCCCAACGGATTGGCGGTCCCGGTAATGGTGAAGTTCTTGACGCTGCGACCACCGCCAATAAGGTGACCGGCAAACGCATTCATCGGATTGATCGCCTTGTTGTTCAAATCGATGTTGGAGCAAAGCTTGAAATACATATCGGCGTAGGATAGGCCAGAATTTACCTGCGCAATGAAATAAACAAATTGAGAAGGATAGTAAATAAGATAAGGATCAGACGAGGTACCTGTGCCCGATTGATAGGACGAAGCGATTGTCGTTCCGTCCCAGACCGTTTGCACTTCAGTCAGCGGAACATCATAAGTGATGGTTGCACCGCAATTTTGGAAGGCGTAATCCCCAATAGTCGGATGCTCCACGAGCAAATGGATGTTGGTTATGAAATCGCACCCGTTGAAGGCCGCGGTCGGGATGGCCGCCTGGGCCGTGATCGACACGGTCCGGATCGTCGACGGGATGTGGTAGTAATAGCTGACGTTGCAGGGCGTGTTGCTGCCGTAG
>Ga0268357_101184_pt1 | contig 20196 bp, 14 predicted proteins | sample BioMet10_FD_192466 | JGI IMG/M metagenome (GOLD analysis project Ga0268357, IMG submission 192466) | Sewage microbial communities from Oakland, California, United States - Biofuel 10 (Illumina Assembly) | ecosystem: Engineered > Wastewater > Sewage > Unclassified | place: USA: California... | reverse complement strand
ACAACAAGATCAAGCTGACGGTACGATTGGCATACGGTTTCAGGAACATAGACAACCTGCTTGATATGGTCATGTTGAGATGTTCAGATATCTCTGTCCTGCTGCCATATCAAAGACTCATTCCTGCTCACGCTTCTTGATGAAACCTCAAAAAATGTATCATTTATAGTTCAAATAACAATGTACGACCCATTCATTTCTGAATTATAATAACAATAGATTTATCACATCTTGAATGTGATTTTGAGGGGGATTTCATTATGAGTCGTTGGATGCATAGATTTCTTTTGATGGCAGCAGTGCCTTTTGTCATTATCTGTTTTTTGGCTTCTTCAAAAACAGATATTGTTGCGGCAGAGAACGTTCTTTCATTACAGAAACCGGAAACGCTAGGTCAGTCTTTAACCAGTACAGCGTCGGATTTCGTATATGGAACGAACGATGACCTATATACTATCATTAAATATAATGGGACATCATCTAATGTTGTTATTCCGGCTGCTGCGAAAAAGATTGGTTCAGACGTATTCAAAAATAATACGACAATTACATCTTTATCTTTTGAAAGTGGTACCAGACTAACAGAGATAGGTGCCAATGCATTTTATGGATGTTCAAATTTAAAGAATGTAACTTTTCCTTCTACGCTAAAATACATCGGCAATTCTGCATTCAACAAATGTACTTCAATGACAGCAATCACTATTCCAAGCAATGTAAAGAGAATAGGTGTGCAAGCATTTACAGACTGCGAAAGTATAACATCGGTCACATTAAGTGAGGGACTGATCGATCTCGAGAAAGGAGCGTTCGGGAACCTGGATAAACTGACAAGTGTCAAGATTCCAGCGAGCATCAAGAACGATCAATCGAGCAATGTCGGCATAACCGGATATGACTTCGGCCTGAACTTCAATAGTTATTATGAAGGCGGTGCATTCCGTGAATGTGATGCGCTCACAAATATCACTTTTGGAAGTGGCACGACAACAATTGCGAATTGCCTGCTGGGAGGCATCTCAGGACTGACAAACATCACGATACCTGACAGCGTCAAGACAATCGAGAAGTGCGCATTTGAGGATAATACGAACCTGGAAAAAGTGACATTCGGCACAAGCCTGATAACAATTAACAATAGAGCCTTCAGTGGCTGTACGAGCCTCGGGAATGTTATATTCCCAAGCAAGCTGACTTACATCGGCAATTCTGCATTCAACAAATGTACTTCAATGACAGCAATCACTATTCCAAGCAATGTAAAGAGAATAGGTGTGCAAGCATTTACAGACTGCGAAAGTATAACATCGGTCACATTAAGTGAGGGACTGATCGATCTCGAGAAAGGAGCGTTCGGGAACCTGGATAAACTGACAAGTGTCAAGATTCCAGCGAGCATCAAGAACGATCAATCGAGCAATGTCGGCATAACCGGATATGACTTCGGCCTGAACTTCAATAGTTATTATGAAGGCGGTGCATTCCGTGAATGTGATGCGCTCACAAATATCACTTTTGGAAGTGGCACGACAACAATTGCGAATTGCCTGCTGGGAGGCATCTCAGGACTGACAAACATCACGATACCTGACAGCGTCAAGACAATCGAGAAGTGCGCATTTGAGGATAATACGAACCTGGAAAAAGTGACATTCGGCACAAGCCTGATAACAATTAACAATAGAGCCTTCAGTGGCTGTACGAGTTTAGAAGAAGCGAATCTACAAAAGACAGTAACAACAATTGGAAAAAATGCATTTTATAATGATGCAAAGTTGCAAAAAGTAACAATGCTTCGTAATGTTATTTCAATAGGTAATTCGGCATTTAACAATTTTGATGTGTTAACGATTTATGGTTGTAAAGGTTCATATGCAGAAACTTATGCAAATAAAAATAATGCTACATTTGTTGACATATCCATTCCTTCAACAAATATTAGTTCCAATGTGAAATCAATATTTATTAAACCACAGGAAAAAGTAAGTGTTGACTATACGTTAACTCCTAGCAATAGCAATGATATTGCTGCACTGTCGTCAAGTGATACTACCATTGTAAAGATAGTAGATAATCAAATTTCAACACTGAAAGAAGGAAGTGTTGCTCTTACGCTTACAGCTTCCAGTGGTGTTAAGACGGTAGTGCCGGTCTATGTATATAACGATGCAGAAAAAGCAAAGAAAGTTATTTCCTTTGTTACAACGTTATATTCTACGACATTAGATCGTTCACCAGATGCAAATGGAGTCAGCTATTGGACCAATGCATTGTCATCTGGTAAGCAGACAGGTACACAGGTAGTAGATTACTTTGTGTTTGGTAAGGAGTTCACAGCCAGGAACTACTGCAATGAACATTTCCTCACCCATCTCTATAAGGCAATCTTCAGCAGGGATGCAGATGCAAGCGGTCTGACATACTGGGAAGGGCTGATGGCAAAGGGAACGACCAGGGAGGCAGTACTGAATGGCTTCCTTGGAGGCAATGAGTTCAAGACGCTCTGCAGCAATGCCGGGATCTCTGTGGGCACACTACCTGCACTACCAGCTCATGGGACGATCCAGACATGGACATGCTCCCTGGACAACAAGATGGACAATGGGTTAGGGAACTTCGTACTGAGGATGTATACGAAGTGCCTTGGCAGAGATGCAGAGAAGACAGGTGCATCGTACTGGGTTGGTCAGCTGAATACCAATAAGGTAGGAGGGACAGCAGTAGCAGAGCAGTTCTTCCTGGGGACAGAGTTCACGAAGCAGAATTACAGCAATACGGAGTATGTCACCAGACTGTACCGTACGATCTTCGGCAGGGAGCCGGAAGCGGAAGGGCTGAGCTATTGGACAGGCCTTCTGGGCAAGGGCACGAGCAGGAAGACAGTGCTGCAGGGATTCACGAGCGGGACAGAATGGTCCGACATCTGCAAGAAATACGGAATTACAAAGTAATTGAATGCTCATTCATTGATTGAGATATATGTTGTTCAAGTAACTAAATACTTCATTTGAAGTAGGGAGAAGTCTATGAATAAAGTCATTAAAATGCTTATAATAGCATCTGCATCAATTCTTTTCGTTGGATCAATTAATCTGTTGATTGTTCATGGGGACACGAGAAACCTAGCAACAGGTCAAGACAATAATAGACTAAATATGATTCAGAACATTCAAAGTACTGGAAATCCTGTTTCAACCAATAGTGATTTTTCAACTTATACAGAGAATGGGCGTATTATTTTGGAAAAGTATGTCGGGACAAACACGGATATCATTATCCCAGCAGAAATCAATGAGATTGGTCAATATGCATTTAATATGTCGAAGGTGAGGGTAATTCACTTTGCACCGGAAAGCAAATTGGATACAATTCATTCTTCTGCTTTTGCAGATCAAACGACATTAGAGGATATCTACTTGCCGAATTCTTTAACATATATCGGCGATTGTGCGTTTAAGGGGTGTACGGGATTAACAAAACTGGAAATACCCTCAAGTTTAAAAAGAATCGGTTTATTGGCATTTGCTAACTGTACAAAATTATCATCTGTATATTTCAATGATGGTTTGATAGACCTGGAACTCTGTGCGTTTGAGGGTGACACAAGTTTAAGCGGTGTGCATATTCCAAGTACAATCAAAAACAATGGCACGAGTGGGGTAGGACCAGCAACATATACTTTTGGTGAGCAGTTTCGTGGTTGTGATGCACTCAAATCAATAACATTTTCAAATGAATTAAAAATGATTCCTGGCGGTTTGTTTCAATTGTCTGGTATTGTTAATCTTGTCATACCAGACACAATAACAGAAATTGGGCCGCGTGCTTTTGAGGCATGCTCACAATTAAAATCAATTAAGTTTGGAAATGGTCTGCAGTCAATCGATTCAGAAGCATTTGATATGTGCAAAAATTTAGAATCTGTAGAAATTCCAGGGAATGTAAAAAGAATTGAGCGATTGGCATTCTACAACTGCACAAATCTTGCTTCAGTTATTTTGAATGAAGGAATCGTAGATGTGGAAATCGGAGCATTTGGGAAACTTCCTAAACTAACGATGGTTACAATTCCTGCAAGTATAAAGAATACATACCAGTATAAAAGAGAGACATATGATGAAACGGTAAGTGCCAAAGAGACTAATCCTGATAGGGGATCTGGTTTTGTAGAATGTGATAATCTGACAAAGATAAACTTGTCAAATACAGCTACAGAAGTACCGCCGTATTTGCTGGAAAACGTTCCTGGCTTGATTACAATTACTCTTCCAAAGTCCATAACAAAAATTGGGGAAAATTCTTTCCGCTTCAATGATAAGTTATCGAGCATTAATCTGGAGACTTCCGTAACAGATATTGAGGAAGGTGCTTTTAAGGACTGTACAAGTTTGAAAGATATAAAATTTTCTGATGCATTAGAAAAACTTGGACCTTATGTGTTCCAGGGCTGCACCAGTCTAACTAATATTAGTACGTTAGGGAAAATCACAGAAGTACAGGGTAGTACATTTGCAGACTGTACGAGTTTGGAATCTGTTATTATCCCAAACACAGTAACAACAATTGATTATTTTGCATTTGATAATGATACAAAGCTGAACAAAGCTGTCATGCTTAGAAATGTAACAAAAATTGAAGACTTTGCCTTCGAAAACTGCAGTAGTTTAATCATATATGGCTGCAAAGGATCGGCAGCGGAAACATATGCAAACACAAACGGAGCTAAATTTGTAGATATATCCATTGACGCAACAAAGGTTACACCGGAGTACTCTGAGATCCTGCTCCGTTCTGGACAGACTGTATCATTGAAATATACATTGGAACCATCGAATACCAATGATGCAGTTGTGCTATCATCCAGTGATACGAGTATTGTGAGAATCGTAGAGAATAAAATTAATGGAATTGGTGCGGGAACAGCGAAAGTGACCATGACAACGTCCAGTGGCATGAAGGCTGTTATCATCGTACATGTCGGTCAATTAGTGTATTTCAAAGATGATATTACGTATATTCCAGTAGGAAGTGAAAAACAATTATACTATTTAACACCATTAGACACAGATGGGCTGATAACATCATGGATATCAGGTGATGAAAACATTGCCAGTGCTAAAGATGGAAAAGTTACAGGTATAAATATTGGATCGGCTACTATATATGTAAACACAAAGAATGGGTGTGTATCTCATCAAGTGCAGGTTGTGCCTAAGTTAGAAGGATTTGTCATGTCGCTGTATCAGACAACGCTTGATCGTACACCGGATGCCAGCGGGCTCACTTACTGGACAGACCAGCTGTCCTCAGGCAAACAGACGGGTGCACAGGTGGTAGATTACTTTGTCTTTGGCAACGAGTTCACAGCCAAGAACTACTGCAATGAACATTTCCTCACCCATCTCTATAAAGCAATCTTCAGCAGAGAAGCAGATACGGGAGGATTGACATACTGGGAAGGACTGATGGCAAAGGGCATGACCAGGGAGGCAGTGCTGAATGGGTTCCTGGGAGGCAGCGAATTCAAATCGCTCTGCAGCAATGCCGGGATCTCTGCAGGCACACTGCCGGCGCTCCCAGCCCGTGGCACGATCCAGACATGGCCGTGCTCCCTGGACAACAAGATGGACAATGGGATAGGGAACTTTGTGCTGAGGATGTATACGAAGTGCCTTGGCAGAGAAGCAGAGAAGGCAGGCGCAGCGTACTGGATCACGCAGCTGAATGCGAACAAAGTAGGAGGGACAGCGGTAGCAGAGCAGTTCTTCCTGGGGACAGAGTTTTCGAAGCAGAATTACAGCAATACGGAGTATGTCACCAGACTGTACCGTACGATCTTCGGCAGGGAGCCGGAAGCAGGAGGACTGAGCTATTGGACAGGCTTTCTGGGCAAGGGCACGAGCAGGAAGACTGTGATTGAGAGATTTACCAGTGGTACAGAGTGGGCAAATATCTGTCAAGAATTTGGAATAAATAATTGATTGATCATATAATACAGTACAAGTCTGATAAAGCAATGCGACGATTGTACTGTTTTTTTTGTTCAAACATGCATGATACTACGTTCAGTTTGTGCACAGGAACTCATGAATAAGAAGGAATTATGATAACATTATATGAATCTATTATTAATATCATTTATTTAGTGTATTTTTTGCTTCAATAAGTTCATATGACTAGATATTCAGATGTATTTCTGCGGGTTTTACGTTATCTAAGCATGGAAAATATAAAAATATGCCAAAAACTCAAATAGTAATTGCTACACATAAAAAATATAATATGCCAAAAGACGAATTGTATATTCCTTTGCAGGTCGGCGCGGATGGGAAACCGGATTTAGGTTATCAACGAGATAATACAGGAGACAATATATCCAGCAAGAACCAGGGGTATTGCGAGCTTACTGGGTTATATTGGGCATGGAAGAATTTAAATTCAGATTATATTGGTTTAGTACATTATCGCAGGCATTTTGGTAGGAAGAAATCTAATAATTTAGATGTCTGTGTTATTCATAACGCAGACATAGATAAATATTTAGATAAGATAAATGTTTTTGTGCCGAAAAAACGCAAGTATTATATTGAAACATTGTACAGCCATTACACGCACACGCATTATGGTTCGCAATTAGATGAAACAAGAACAATCATAGATGAAAATTGTTCTGAATATTTGTCATCTTTTGATAATGTAATTAAACAGTCATATGGATACATGTTCAATATGGTTATTATGAGAAAAGATTATTTAGATTGTTATTGTTCATGGCTTTTCCCGATTCTATTTGAACTAGAAAAACGAGTCGATGTCTCAGAGCTCTCAGACTTTCAAAAACGTTTCTACGGAAGAATTTCGGAGATTATGCTTAATGTATGGCTCGATAAACAATTGAAGACTGGATTCATCAAGAAGTCGGAAATTATGGAGCTACCTTATTTTATGGTTGACCGAACTAATTGGTGGAAGAAGGGTATCACTTTTTTAAAGGCGAAATATTTTGGAATAAAATACGAAGAAAGCTTTTAGGGGAAGAGGAGAACGATGTCAGAACCACTGATTAGTATAGTGATTCCCGCTTACAACGCGGAAAATACGCTGGCCAGAGCGGTCCATAGCATATGCTTGAATGGCACTGTATCTGTCCAAATACTGGTTGTTGAAAATGGTTCAACAGATCAGACGACAGATGAAGCAAACAAGTTTTCATCTGATGATTTTAGAGTTCTTCATAGTGAAATAGGGGTTTCAAGAGCTAGAAATTTAGGCATTCAAAATGCAGAAGGAAAATGGATTACATTTCTTGATGCTGATGATGAATTGGTTGACGATTCATTAGGTAAGTTTAGTCAATTTCTTCAACCGGATGATCCAACAGTTGATATATACATTCTTGGAATAAAAGGTGGTTCAGAAAAATATATTCGAAACATTGACAATAAAGATAAGATTCGTTCCTATATGAAAGAATGCATGTACTTTCCAACTAAGAAAGCGAATAATCATGGTATTATTTACCGCATGGATTTCCTAAAAAAAAATAACATTTTGTTTGATGACAGACTGAACTACGGAGAAGACAGTGAATTTTTTTTAAAATCTTTGGCTTATGCGCAACATATATGTGTGTTGGATATTCCTTTATATAAGGTGAATTATAATGAACAATCGGCTGTTCACCATGCAAATTGTTCTATGGTAACGGCATACAAAAAATCGATTTACAAAATTCAACAGAACTTTTTTGACCGATATGATCTTTCATCAGACAAAATATTGAACAATGCGTTAAATATTTATATTTTGAATCAGCTGTTGATTATTCTGACTCATGAAACGCTGGCGGAGAAGAATGGTAACGTCATCAGGGAAATACATGAAATTAAACAATTGGCGAATACAGAACCTTTCAAACATGCAGTTTCGGAATCATATATATATGAAATGTCTAGTATAACAAGAGTTGTTTTTCAGATGTTGAAAATGAAATTCTACTCTGGTGTTTGGGTAGCGGTAAGAGCACGACAAACACAGAATAAATTGGGAAGTGATAATAAATGAAGAGAATACTGGTATTCGGTATGACAGAGGTTGCCGGAGGGGTTGAAAGTTTTTTGATGAATTATTATCGGCATATGGACCGGCAACAGCTGCAATTTGACTTCTTGTGTAATACACATCAAAAAATTGCTTACGAAAATGAAATTATTGCAATGGGTGGAAAAACTTATCACATCACGGCAAGAAGTGATAATTATTTAATATATCGTAAGGAATTGAAAACATTCTTTTCTACTGCTGGAAAATTGTATGACACAATCTGGGTTAATGTCAGCAGTCTTGCAAATATTGATTACTTGAAAATGGCAAAGAAGTATGGAATTTCGAGACGAATCATTCATAGTCATAACTCGATGAATATGGATTCTAAGCTGCGTGGGATTTTACACAAACGTAACAAAAGAAACATTCAAAAATATGCTACAGATTTTTGGGCATGTAGCAGACAGGCTGCAGATTGGTTCTATGATTATAGTTTCTCTTCAAAGATTGTCATTATAAAGAATGCTGTTGATGTAAAAAAAATGGAATATAGTACAGCCAAGAGAAACGAGAAGAGGATGCAACTGCATATGTCTTTTAAAAATCAAGATAGAGATGGTATGTATCTAGTAGGAAATGTCGGAAGACTTCATTACCAAAAGAATCAAATCTTCCTATTGGATGTGTTTTCTGAATTTATAAAAAAAGTTCCTGAAGCAAAACTCGCTTTCATTGGAAAGGGCCCTGATGAGAAAAAATTAAAAGAATACGTTGAGAAACTTCAATTAACAAAGGATGTATTCTTTTTAGGACAACAGGATCATATTCAAGACTGGTTGAGTGCAATGGATATTTTCCTTTTTCCATCTTTATTTGAAGGGTTGAGTATTGCAGCATTGGAAGCACAGGCAAATGGAGTGCCAATTCTTGCATCTACGGAAGCCAGCCCAAAAGAAATCCAAATATGCCCAAACTATTTTACGCTGTCATTAAGTGAATCAGCCAAACAATGGGCTGACTTAATGGCAGAAATCCGACAGACAGAGAAAAGAATGGAACCAGAGGAAATCATCCGAAGGTTCAATATAAGTGGCTACAATATCACAATTGAATCTGAAAAATTATATCAAAAATTGATGGGATAAGAGAAAATGAAACTTTATCAAATTGTTGAAATTGCTGGAAAGTTTAATCATGCTGGTTCAAAAGCAACTTCAGATGTTGCTGAAATCGCTGAAAAAATTGGGTTTATTCCATTACGATTGCACATGAATACAACCGCCGGCACAATGTTAGCAAAACTAGAAAGACAATTTGGCTATTGGCAGGACTGGAGAAACATAACAGAGATGATAGAAGATGATTCTCTAGTTTTACTGCAGCATCCTTTTCATTATCCACAATTGACTAGAGAAGCATCGCTTAAGTATCTTAAAGAAAAAAAACATGTCAAGTTTATATCAGTGATACATGATGTCGAAAAACTTAGAGCTTTTCGCTACAATGATTACTATAAACAGGAATTTGAGTTTATGCGAAGAATTGCGGATGTATATATCGTTCATAACGAAGTAATGAAATCCTATTTTGTTAATCTGGGAATATCTGCTGACAACATTATAGTACTAGACATATTTGACTATCTGCTAGATGATACTTATAAGAAATTTCCAGTATTTTCTAAATCTCTCTCTATCGCTGGCAATTTGGATATCACAAAATGTGCATATATTAGTGAACTGCCTTGCTTGTCACAATTGCAAATCGACTTATATGGTTCTAATTATGATAAAAAGTTGAATGCATATTCAAATATTCATTATCATGGGTCTTTTCCGCCGGATGATATTCCTGCTCAACTGAATCATGGGTTTGGCCTTGTTTGGGACGGCAGCAGCATCGATGGATGTAAAGGTGAATCTGGACATTATTTGAAGTATAATAATCCGCATAAACTGTCACTGTTTCTGGCATCTGGTTTGCCTATTGTTATCTGGAAAGATGCTGCTGAAGCGAGTTTTGTAGAGTCTAGGAATCTAGGAATATGTGTCAATGATTTGATGGAAGCAGAAAAAATGATAGTGTCATTTTCACAAGAAGAATATATGAAGAAAGCAGTATCAGTAAAAAAGATTTCTTCAGAGTTAACGAAAGGTGTATTTATGCAGCATGCTATAAATGAAGCACTGAACAGATTTGTTATAGAATGATGATTACCTTTGATGTGAATGACGATGCAGCTAGATATCTCAATAGATATGAATGGGTGTAAGCAATGAATGAAAAAAGTCCAAGTTTAAAAAGAAATTACATTTATAATACGTTGTATCAGGTATTTACTTTAATTACACCTTTAATTACAGCTCCATACATATCACGCGTATTAGGCGCTGAGGGGATTGGAATTCAAAGCTACACAAATTCCATTGCAACATATTTTACTTTGGTAGCTGCTTTAGGCACTGCGCAGTATGGTCAGAGAGAAATTGCTATGCTGAGAGATGATGTGCATGAATGCAGCAAGACATTTTGGGAAATTGAAATACTTAGCATCTTCTGTACAGTCGGAGTGACTCTGATATGGTTGCTTTGGATTCTGCTTGCGCATCAGTACCAAGTGTATTACATTACATTGACAATCATCATTATTGCGGTTGCATTTGATATCTCCTGGTATTTTGCTGGGATGGAGCAGTTTAAATATATTGTTTTGCGAAATTTCATATTCAAACTGGCAGGTATCGTGTTGCTTTTTATTTTTATAAAAAACAGTAATGATCTGTTGCTTTATATCCTGATACTTTCTTTATCTCAACTTTTGGGTAACCTATCGATGTGGACGTACCTAAAAGGTTCGGTTGAAAAGGTGCCTTATAAAAAACTGAATATTAAAAGACATGTTAAACAGACTTTCGCATACTTTATTCCAACAATTGCGACTTCAGTTTATACGGTGCTGGATAAGACAATGATTGGTGCAATCACTGATAATGCGAAAGAAAATGGATATTATGAACAGGCAACAAAGATTGTGAAAATGGCGGAAACACTGGTTTTTTCTTTGAATACAGTCATGTCATCCAGAATGTCGTATTTATATGCACAGCAGAAATATAACGAAATCAAAGAAAAAATCCGTACTTCTTTTGATTATTTGATGTTGATTTCTATTCCTCTCGCAGTTGGCATTATCGGAGTATCTAGGAATTTTGTTCCATGGTTCTTTGGAAGTGATTATGAACAGGTAATTCCACTACTATATGCAATGGCACCAATTATTGTCGTTATTACAATCAGCAACATTCTTGGAAGCCAGTATTTGACACCAAGCGGACAGCGGGTAAGGAGCAGTAAAGCAATAATTATAGGTGCAGTTGTAAATTTTGTTTTAAATGCCGTTCTTATTCCTTTTTATGGTGCTATGGGAGCGACAATTGCATCTGTAATTGCAGAATTTGTCATTAGCGCAATTTATATGTATATGTCGGTTGAGGTAATAACTTGGTCAGATGTGATATCAACTATGTGGAAAAGAGTTATTGCCAGCCTGATTATGTTAAGCGTTCTATTTATTATTGAATATGGTCATACAGGCAGCATGGTAATTACACTGCTACAGGTTCTTGCCGGTGTTTTTGTTTATGCAGTATCTTTGATTTTATTGAATGATGTTTTCTTAAAACATTTTCTTTTATCCTATAAAAACAAAATCTGTAAAAGGGTCTTTCATGGATCAAATTGATAAGGAGTGATGGTTGTGAAAATAAAGATTCAGTTACCAGATGGATTTCTGGATGAAGAAGTCAGAAATGGCTATACGATATCATGTGAAATGAAAAAGGTATGGGCTGTGGAATTGGATTTATTATGTGAATTTGACCGTATCTGTAAAGAACACCATATTTCATATATTGCGGATGGAGGCACATTGCTGGGTGCCATCCGCCATAATGGATTTATACCTTGGGATGATGATATTGATGTTGGAATGCTTCGATCAGAGTATGAGAAGCTCAATGCGATTGCTTCGACAGAATTTCATGACCCATATTTTTGGCAGACAGAAGAAACAGATCCTGGGTCATTGCGCGGACATGCACAGCTTCGCAACAGTGACACTACTGGGATCTTATATTGTGAACAAGATCGAAGAATTCCTTTTAACCAAGGAATCTTTATTGATGTTTTTCAGTTTGATGATAGTATAACGGACCAGAAAAAACTTGAAGAACAATTCAGAAATATTGTAAAATACAAACAGATGGCCTGTTTTGAGGCAGACCTAACGATTCGTTATTCCTATGATAATTTAAAACAGCACAGTACCTTCAAGCATCGGTTGAAGATGAATGTCCTGCATACTTGCCTGAAGCTGTTTCATATCAATCTTGACTATAAAGTTCCGTATCAAAAATTTCTTGATGAGTGCATTAAATTTAAAGGTTCGAATTTTGGGAAAGTCGCAGATTATGTCTTGCCGATAACGATTGTAAGTGGTTCAAGAGATAAAAACTGTTTTTTAAAAACAGTTGAACACGAATTTGAGTTCATTAAAATTCCAGTACCAGTTGATTATGACAGTGCATTGAAGCAGACATTTGGTTCGGATTATATGGTAATGAAAAGGAACAATTCAAATCATGGAGGTGTACTATTTGATACAGAAGTATCTTATAAAGATTATCTATAAGAAACATTAGATTAGAAAGCGAGTAAGAAAAAATGAATATTGCATTATTAACGGCGGCTGGAAATGGATCAAGAATGCATCAGGATATTCCTAAGCAGTTTTTAAGTGTTGATAATAAACCTATTATTGTGTATACGATGGAAGCATTCCAGAGTCATCCTAGTATTGATGCAATTATTGTTGTAACAATTGATTCTTGGAAGGATGTATTATGGGCATATGCAAAACAATTTAACATTACTAAGTTAAAATGGGTCGTTCCTGGCGGTAAATCAGGACAGGAATCCATTAATAATGGCCTACAGGAATTGAAAAAGTATGTAGAGCCAAATGATGTTGTCATGATTCATGATGGGAACCGTCCGCTTGTATCTGAAGATATTATTTCGGACAGTTTGGCGGTATACTCACAGCATGGTAGTGCAGTAGCGGTTATTCCCTGCACAGAAGTCGTGTTCGAAAGCGATGATGGAATTTCATCATGTAGTTCAAAACCCCGTGAGAAGTTATTTAGAACGCAAACACCGCATACTTATAAATTCTCAGATATTTATGAAGCACATGAAAAAGCAAAAAATCTGGGTATTATTAATACTGCAGCCTCATGTATGCTGATGAAAGAGCTTGGAGTTACTACATATTTTTCTAAAGGCTCGGAAGAGAATATTAAAATCACGACAACAGATGATTTGAAAATATTTCAAGCTATATTACATACTCGCATAGATAAATGGATTAAATAAAGAATTTGTTTGGAGAATTAAAATGCTGAAATATACCGATGAATATCTTGCGGATCTGAGAGATATCCCAAATTGTGTTCCGAATTTTACACAGTTCAATAAAAAATCTGTATTGATTACAGGAGCTGGAGGATTGATTTGCTCAGCAGTTGTAGATGCTTTCATGAGTGCTGTGGAGGATCATAAGTATGAAATTGAAGTGCTGGCAGCAGGCAGAAGTATTGATAAATTAAAAATTAGATTTGACCGGTGGCTGACATCGCCTTTATTTCATCTGGTAAAGTATGATGCTCTCAAATCAGTTGTATTGTCTGAAAAAATTGATTACGTCATTCATGGCGCGAGCAATTCAAATCCTAATAGTTATCTTTCACAGCCTGTAGAGACAATGTTAATAAATATTCTCGGTGTAAATAATTTGCTGGATTATTTACATAAACAAGGATTTGGAAGATTTTTGTATATTTCGTCAAGTGAAGTTTATGGAAAACGTAGCCAATTTGAACCATACCAAGAAGATGAAAATTTTTACGTTGATTTATTAAATCCGCGTTCATGTTATCCTTCATCGAAGAGGGCTTGTGAAACGCTTTGTATTTCGTATTTGAAAGAACACATGGTGGATTCTGTTATTGTTAGACCTGGTCATGTATATGGACCAACCGTGACTGACTTTGATAATCGAGCATCATCACAGTTTCCAAAAGATTTGGCTATAGGGAAAAATATTATAATGAAAAGCAGTGGTCTGCAGAGAAGATCTTACTGCTATGTTATAGATTGTGCATCGGCAATCTTGACGGTTCTTTTAAATGGTCAAAGTGGTAATGCATATAATATTTCAAATAGTAATTCCATTGTTTCAATAAGAGAAATGGCTGAGATTTTTGCAAGTGTATCTGGCAAGAAAGTTGTATTTGAAAATCCAACTGATAGTGAAAAATCCAGTTATAACATGATGGATGATTCTGTGCTTAATAGTGACAAGCTTGAAAGTCTGGGCTGGAAAGGAAAGTTTGACATGACTGCAGGGGCAGAAAGAACTTTAAATGCACTGCAGGTCAATCTAAAGCAGGATGATTAATTCGATATTGAAAGTATCATTTGTTTGATCAATTCGATTTATCTTATGCGTAAATATAAGTGTTGATTGGTTGATGAATGATAAATATTGATTGGTGGTCTGTAATTGATACTCCTTCGTGTTTGAAATCAGCTAATAGCTGCTTAAATACGAAGGCTTTTTTTATGAAATAGAGGAATATTATTGAATTCGTCATGTTGGAGTTCTTCTTGTTGTGCTAATAACACTTTTCCTAGCTTTTGAGTTAAGTTATAATAACAGATGTTTCAAATGGTTAGGAGTAGAAATGCCTTCACGAAAGAAATATAGTTCCAGCAGCAGCTATGTTAAACACTTGGATTTCATTATCTGTGATTTTTTTGTACTGGAATTGTCATATATATTGGGAATGCAATGGTATGATTATGTGTTTAACAGCCCGATTAAGTTCAATAACCTTTATAAGCAGCAGGCAGTCATACTGCTTTTTTGTCTGATTGTCACACTCGCATTTTCTCATCCTTATAAGAACATATTAAAACGGGATAAGTGGCAGGAAATAGCGGCCACCCTAAAACATGCAGCCGTGATGGCTATGTTGGACATTGTATTGATGTACATTTTAAAGGAAGCAAATGCAACATCACGGTTGACCTTTGTGGCAACTTGGACTATTTATTTTGTCCTTGAAACAACTTTTAGACTATTTTGGAAACGGTTGATTCGAGATTATATTCTGCATCACCGTGATAGCCGCCGCCAGGATATTGTACTGACTAGTCGGGAACGTTCTAAAGAAATTGAACAAAATCTTGGAATTTATATTTTTCGCAACTATGACATTGCCGGAGTGTTTTTTTCAGATTATCAAAAAGGAACTGATACTGCCGCAATTAGTGAACGCTTGCCGGTATTGGGTGGAATTGAGGATATGGTTGAATATGCTACTCATAATTGGGTAGATGAGGTAATCTTAGATCTGCCAGATAATCATGAATTAGCTCTTCAGCTGGAAGATGTATTCTCAGAAATGGGTATCACCACGCATCATACAGTTGCACTATTGAATCATTTGAATATTGATGCGGAAAATAAGCCAACATTTGTAGAAAAACTTGGAAATTATATTGTTGTCACACGCGAAAGCAGAGAGATTCCAGAGTATCAGGTTATATTCAAACGCCTCATAGATCTTGTTGGGGGTCTGATTGGTTCTTTTATTGCAATTATTGTTATCATGACAGTTGGACCAATGATTCAAAAGAAGTCGCCTGGACCAGTTATTTTTAAACAAGAACGAGTCGGAAAAAATGGAAAAACATTTAAAATGTATAAGATACGTTCCATGTATTTAAATGCAGAAGAAAAAAAATCAGAACTGCTTTCGCAGAATAAGATGGATGGTTTGATGTTTAAAATGGATGATGATCCACGAATTATTGGTTCAGAGAAAAAGGATAAGAATGGCAAGCCAAAAGGAATTGGTAATTTTATCCGCAGTACATCTCTAGATGAGTTCCCGCAGTTCTTTAATGTAATAAAAGGCGATATGTCTATCGTTGGTACAAGACCGCCAACTGTAGATGAATGGAATCAGTATTCACCTCAGCATCGAAAAAGATTATCGATAAAACCTGGCATTACCGGTTTGTGGCAGATTTCAGGAAGATCTAAGATAACTAACTTTGATGAGGTTGTGAATTTGGATTCTGAATATATTGACAGCTGGACAGTTGCTTTGGATATAAAAATCATCTGCAAGACCATCGCAAGGGTCTGGAAGCGTGATGGAGCAGAATAAATCAGTGTAAACAAAGGGAGATTGACATGAAATATGACTATTTGATTGTTGGTGCAGGCCTTTATGGTGCAGTTTTTGCAAGAGAAGCACATGAGCACAGCAAGAAAGTACTTGTTATAGACAAAAGGGGTCATATTGCTGGCAATGTGTATACAGAAGTTATTGAAGGAATTAATGTTCATCATTATGGAGCACATATTTTTCATACAAATCATGCAGATGTATGGAATTATGTGCGAAATTTTGCGGTTTTTAATAGATTTACCAACTCTCCAATTGCAAATTACCATGGTGATCTTTATTCTCTTCCTTTTAATATGTATACGTTTAACAAGATGTGGGGTGTTGTAACGCCGGAAGAGGCGGCTTCAAAGATTGCTGAGCAGAGAAAAGCAGCTGGAATTACAGCACCAAGGAACCTCGAAGAACAGGCAATCAGTCTTGTTGGTACGGATATTTATGAAAAACTAATCAAGGGATATACCGAGAAACAGTGGGGAAGAAAATGTGCTGATCTTCCTTCCTTTATTATAAAAAGACTTCCTGTTCGTCTTACTTATGATAATAACTATTTTGATGCTCTGTATCAGGGAATACCAGTAGGTGGATATACACAGATGGTGGAGAAAATGCTGGATGGAGTTGAAGTAAGGCTCAATACTGATTATTTTGTTGATAAAAATAAATGGGATGGGATGGCAGATACAATTATATATACTGGTCCAATTGATTCCTATTTTAACCATTCACTTGGATATTTGGAGTATCGTTCAATCCGTTTTGAGTCAGAGATATTAGACATGCCAAATTTCCAAGGAAATGCCGCGGTAAACTACACAGACGAGGAAACACCGTGGACTAGAATAATTGAACATAAGTGGTTTGAGTTCGGCAAAGATCGTAATGGAAATGAGTTACCGCATACGGTTATCAGCCGCGAATACAGTACTGAATGGAAACCAGGAGATGAGCCGTATTATCCTGTTAATGATGCAAAGAATAACGCACTATACCAAAGGTATAAAGAATTAGCAGAACATGAACCAAATGTTATCTTTGGAGGTAGATTGGCTGAATATAAATACTATGACATGGATATGGTCATTGCATCAGCTTTAGAAAAAGTAAAATCAGTTATATAGAAAAGAGGAATGGAAAATATGAGTACAGATAACTTACTCTCGTTGGGAGTTGTAATTGTCACATATAATCGTTTGAATAAGCTAAAAAAAACGTTGCAACTGTTTGATGAGCAGGAAGTGAAGCTGGAATATATACTTGTATTTGATAACGCATCAACGGATGGTACAGAAGATTATTTAAAAATTTGGAAAAGCGAAGAAAGAAATAATATCTGCAGAATTGTTATCCGTTCTTCAGATAATACAGGTGGAAGCGGTGGCTTTGCAGGAGCGTTGATTGAAGCACAGAAACAGGATGCAGAATGGATATGGCTGTCAGATGATGATGCATTTCCTGAAAAAGATGCTTTGCTAAAAGCAAAGGAGTATTTGACATTACATCAGGAAAAAGAAAAAATTTCTGCAATCTGCGGCGAAGTAATTAATGAAGGGGAAATTGACACTCAACATCGAAGAAGAATCCGGCAAACATTATTACATATTAAAGAAATTGACATTGATCCATCTGAATACAATAAGGAATCTTTTGAATTGGATGAGTTTTCATATGTTGGTGTAATTCTAAAGAAAAGTGTACTAAAAGAAGCTGGAATTACAAAAGCAGATTATTTTATTAATTATGATGATACGGAACACAGTATGAGGATACGTAAAATGGGAAGAATCATCTGTGTGCCAGCAATAAAAATTCATCATGATTCAGGGAAAATGTATTATAAAACGGTAACTTGGACAAGATATTATTATCTTAGAAATAGATATTTTGCTCTAAGGGACAATTTTCCTCATCGATATTGTTTAGTATATTACTGTGAAACATCCCTGTGGTTGGCAATCAAAAAGATTTTCAAACTGAAAAGAAAAGAAGAACTGGATATGTATCAAGCTGCAATGTTAGATATTAAACTGAATAAGCACGGTAAGCATGATATCTATAAACCTGGATGGAGATTTTCTGAGTAATTATAATATGGATAATGGAGGTGCAATGTGGTACGGATGAAGACTGCAGTGAACAAAATATTGCATATTGAATATAACAATCCTAAGCAAAATGAATTGTTATATTTGATTGCTTTATTTTTTGAAATACTGGCAATGACTATCGATTTGACGACCATGAAATATACATATGAGTTCATCAATATTGATCTCATCATAAAAGCATTTCGATATATTGGCTATGCAATTGTTTTTATTAAAATCATTAATACTTCTTATACAAAAAATGAGCTGCTTCTGCAGATCGCTATAGTAGCAGTTGTCGGCGCAAATGCATTAGTCATAGGAAGAGTTCAATTTCTTGCTTTTATGTTTGTTTATGGCATGAAAGGCTTAAACTTTGACAAGATTATAAAAAGAATCTGTCTTTGGGTAAACATTGCTTTAATTCTAACTGTGGTTTTAGCATACAGCGGACTTTTACAAAACTGGAGCTATGATATACCGGGTCGCATGCGTGCGTCTATGGGATATCGTTATCCAAGTATTGCGACTAGTGTTATGTTATATGCATGGCTCACACTCTGTTACGTTTTAAAAGACAAACTTAAGCTATGGCATGTTTTAGTTTTACAGGTATTGAACATATTACAGTTCTTAGCAACCGATTCTCGTACAGGAACAGCTATGATTGCCGTCATGCTGGTTATTTTTTATGCGATTCACTTTTTTAAAGACAAGAAAATTGATCAGTATTTTCGTAAGATCTTGGTCCATTCATACTGGATCTCGTCGTTAATTTCCATTGTATGCGCATTACTTTATAATCCAGATTCTCCAATTTGGGCGTCATTAAATAAGTTTGTTTCTAACCGAATTGTGCTTTCAATGGACGCTATGCAGCAATATGGCGTGCATTTTTTCGGTAAAAGCATTGATTGGGTAGGCCTTAGCGGGCTTGGATATATATATGATGAGCTTCCCGGTGATTATAACTATGTTGACTGTTCTTATATTAGAATTTTGATAGATAATGGAATTTTCTTTTTCTTAATGATTATTGCTGGATTCACGATTGTATCCTGGTTGGCTGAAAGAAAAAAAAATACCTACTTATGTTTTGCACTAGCTGTTGTTGCGGTTTATTCAATTATTGAACCTCGATTGTGCCAAATTGGATATAATCCATTTTTACTTACTTTGGCATCAGTCATCGAATTGCAAAAGCAAAATAGCAAAGACAAGAGCGATAACATAGAAAGCCAAATGATAATATAAGAAGTATGATACTTCAAAAAGCGGGCAAAATTGCTTATACAATCCAAAAATAACAAAGTATGATAATCTTCAAAAAGTTGAAAGAAAATCTAGATTAATGTAAATGGTAAATCACCAGTGGGTCGTGATTCAAAAGAAAACCGTCATTGAGTGACGGCTGTGATTGCTTTGATTGCTTCCTGGTTCTGATAGATATGTTCCTTCATGTCTGGATTCCATGGCATCAGTTCATCCAGGAATTTGAGGCCTTTATCGTCCATGTGCTTTGGCAATTCTGTCAGTACATAGCAGAAGTATGCATATGGGCTGAGCCCGTTTGCCTTGGCTGTCTCTGCGATGCTGTAACAGATCGCACTGGACTGTACTCCGGATATCGTATCGATCGTCATGAAGTTCTTTCTCCCGATCGTTACGATCCGCAGTCCCTGTTCGCATGTATTGTTCGTCATTGGCACCAGTGGATCATCTAAGAATACACGGAGATATTTCTC